>OOIF01001663.1_pt1 | contig 17656 bp, 23 predicted proteins | sample 1691961 | NCBI WGS metagenome assembly OOIF01 (sample SAMN06348146, study PRJEB24527) | human gut metagenome | biome: human gut; feature: ankylosing spondylitis patient; material: feces | host: Homo sapiens | place: China | collected 2015-10 | reverse complement strand
AGACCGAGAAGCTGAAAGGGGCGGCAACCACCGCAGCCGCCAACATCGCCGAGAGCGTCGGTTCTCTTTTCGGCAGTAACAAGGTCAAGACGCTGGAAAGGGAGAACACCGCCCTGCAAAACCGCATCATTGAACTAGAAGAAGAAGCCCGACAACGGGAACGACAACAAGCCAAACAGATGCAGGAAATGAAAAGCACATATGAGCAACAGAATGGTAAGCTGTCCGAGTTCGTGAATTTTGTCAAATGCTATTTCCCATACGTGGAAAAGCTGATACCGACAATAAATTTCCTGCGTGACCGCTTGGGTTTCGATGACGGTATTATCCGAAGACTATGCACTTTCAAGGATGTTGCCATTAAAGGTAAACTCTACTCTTCGGAGTTCAACCAAAGTTTTGAAACCAAGCGTTCTATCTGCGCCATCAAGGAGAATGAAAACGGAAAATTCGATTTCAATATTGACGGAGTTCCACACGTGAGTTGGTTCAGAAAAAAGATGAGCGAGTTTAGAGAAGCTATTGGAATACCGAAGCCAAGGCAAAATAGGGGTATAAAACTATAGTTCAAAGAAAACAGCCGAATAATCTACCTATATTGAATGGATTATCACGTTTTTTTGTATTTTTGCAGTTGGATTGAAATAACTCGTTCCAAGACATATTGCTCGATAGCTTCACAATCACCACTACAAGTAAAGAGCAACAACTAATATTGGGACTGCCCCGAATATGGGCGCAGACTTCCCATATTTAGTTGTGGTTTGTGGTGAACCGTGAAGCGTATGGCGAATGTCTGCGCTTTTTATCATTAAAAAAATAATAGATATGACTAAAATCACTAACACTTATGTTTTAGACAAGGCAAAAATATCTGTATTGCTGTTAATTATGTTGTTTACGTGTCCTTTGGCTTTTGCTCAAAGTGAACCAGAAACAGCAAAGCCTTTAACTGATATGGAAGTTGTACGTAAAGTAGCATTTCTTGATATTGAAGGGAAATATTATGAAGATGTTACGATGTCTTTCAAGTCAATAACTCCTGACTATTTTATATCAGATAAATATAAAGTCAAAGTAAAAGTCGTTGATAAAAATGGAAAATCTATATATAAAAAGACTTTGAAAAATGTTTTTCTATATGTGTTTTCAAATGGTCAAATACAAGTGGGGAAAAAGAATTTTGACCAAATAGTCGTGTCAAAATCAAAATCGACAGATGAAAACATTGGCATAATTAGGGAAAAAGAAGGAGTTTATTAGTCGGTACTTATAAAATGAAACATTCACACACTTATCAACATTTTGCACTTAACACCGATAATTGCATCGTTGATATAAAGGATGTATATTATTCAAACGAACGATATTTTTGTCCTTATTGTCACAGTGAGATGATAGCTAAACGTGGAAATATCCGCCAATGGCATTTTGCGCATAAGGCTGACAAATGTTCTTACGACAAATATCTACATTCCATTGCTGAGATAATGATAATGAATTGGTTTAATCAGAAAGAGCATATCATATTATCTATGGATAGTTATGAAAAGTGCGACAAGTATGATAATTGTGTTTTCTATGACAAGATAAACTGTAAGAGGGTAAAGAAAGTGCAATTTGATTTAAAGACTTATTATTCAAAATGCATCCAAGAACATAGGTGTAGAGACTTTATAGCCGATTTGTATTGCGAAAACAAGACTAATCCTAATTTGCCTATTTTCATTGAAGTATTTGTAACACATGAATGCAGTCAAGAAAAGAAAAAATCGGGCATTCGTATTATTGAACTTAGTATTCAGTCAGAAGAAGACATTTTGGATATTGTAAATTCCACAAATTTAAATGAATGTGAAAAAGTTAAGTTGTACAACTTTAAACGTAAGGAAGTTTTAGCAAAGGACTTTACGCAACCTTTTCAAAAATATATCTTACATCAAAAATCGTATTTGCAAGTCTTTTACTATCAATTATTTACATATTAAACGGTAGAAAAGTGATTGCGTGGATTCTATGAAGAGTCAGAAATGGGAAGATTTAACGTTTTTAACTTTATTAAATAGGGCTGGAAACAAATAATGCCAATTGTAGATGGCAAAAAAAACGTTATATCTGATTCGACTAAAAAGAAAAAGCCACAGCGAATTTCGCCATGGCACATCTTTACTCTACCACAACCTACCCCTGTGGTATTAGGGCTCTTCTCTAAACGGAGAGAATGCTGAGAGACTTATCCTCTTGGAGGAAATGGATCCTTACCATGAGAGTCTCTTTCTCGAATCTGTCCATTACGACCGTGAATAAATAGTTCGGAATGCTGGTTCTTGGAAATTTGACGAGCGGCAGCAATTGCATCGGACTGCCTATCAAATGTTGAAGTCAGTCTTGAATTGCCTTCGCCCTTAATGCCCCACTTATCTCCAGCAGGAACAACATGTTGGTTCTTGCCCATCTGTTACACCTCCTTTCTGCGCCCAGTTTTGACAAACATGTCATAGCGCTTTATATTACCCATGCAAACATTAAGCCAGGGTCGAATTTATGACAAAATTATGCCGATAACCGACAAAATGACAATGAATAACGTAATTTTTGTCGTATTTATACATATTTAACGAGACAATTGTCAGAGCTCTGAAATAATTTGTTATCTTTGCAACGAAATTTCACGAAATATCAGACGTCATTATGTTATTGTCAGCCAAATTTGAAAACATTTACTCGTTTAACGAGGAAACACGTATCTTGTTCACAGCCAGCAAGAGCGACCAATTGCCGTTGCAAGTGTCACGTGCGGAGAAACGGGATGATATATCCGTGCTCCGTATGGGATTGATTTATGGTGCCAATGCTTCCGGGAAGTCAAACATCATAAAATGTTTGGCTATTATCAAGGAGTTTGCCTTGAATGGTTGGAGCAACCTCAAATATAATTACTTCAAGATGACGGATGAACCCCAAGAGCGTTCGAGTATCGAATTGGAGTTTAAGGCAGACAACCAGTTCTTTGCTTACGGAATAGCTTTCTCTAAAGGCGGTTTGCTTGAGGAATGGCTATATAAGACTGGCAGCCGCAATGACACCATGATCTTTGAGCGTAAACGTAATGGTGACAGTTGGGATAATACTATTGCGCCTCAGTTCCTAAAAGATGAGGATGGACAATTCTTGAAGTTCCTGATTGACGGCACACCTACCAAGGGTACTTTCTTAAGTGAGTATATCAAGCGTAACGGAAAGGGAATAGATACGATTAAATCTGCTCGTAAATGGTTTGAGAATCTGAATATCATCTTCCCCAATACACATAGAACAGATTTCCCATTCCGAGTTGTGAACGACACCCAGTTCAGAACTGTAATGCGCGAACTGCTAAATTATTTTGGAACAGGTATCTCAGACCTTCGTCGCGTAGAGTCTAAACCTGAAGAATTGGGCATTCCCGACGAAATCCGTCAAAAGATTGAGGAAAGTCTTGAAGGCAAAGGCTCCGAAACAGGTGTGGTGATTCACAATGAGAACCGCTTCATCTTTGCAGAAAAAGATAAGTCGAAGAATCTGAAGTGGCATGAGCTGAAAACCATCCACAAGAAGGAAGACAGCAACTCAGACTATATATTCGAAATGTTCGAAGAATCTGATGGAACGTCACGTTTGTTCGACTTCATTCCAATGCTTATAGATATGCGTGCAAATGATGCGGTCTATGTGATTGACGAGGTCGATAGGAGTTTGCATCCAATGTTGACATTGAAATTATTGGAAATGTACAACAGCCTGCTTAAAAGCGATTCGCAAATGCAGCTAATATGCACTACACACGAGTCCAATCTTCTTTCTACCGCCCCTATCCGTCAGGATGAAGTCTGGTTTGTAGAAAAAGACAAGAAAGGAGAAAGCCATTTGTCTTCACTCTGCGAGTATAAGCCGAGGGAAAATGTGCAGAAAGGTTATCTGAATGGTCGCTATGGAGCGATTCCGTTCTTTGGCGAACTGAATAATATTCATTGGGACGATGCGAAGTAGGAATAGTTTGATGCGTGAACGTCGCGAAGCATTTCGAGACGCCCGCCTGATAGTCATAGCCTCTGAGGGCAAAGACACCGAGCGGATATATTTCAAGGCATTAGCCAAGGAACATACCAATCCTCGTGTGCATGTGCATATCTTGGAACGAAGTGAAGCCGAGCAGAACAACTCCAGTCCGGAACACGTCTTGAAGCAGTTGAACGACTACAAGGAACAATATGCTTTGGAAGCCGACGATGAACTCTGGCTTGTCATTGACAAAGACCGTTGGACAGAGGCAATGCTATCTCGTGTAGCTACGGAATGTGCGCAAGATGAATACATGCACATGGCTTTGAGTAATCCGTGCATCGAACTTTGGTTGCTGTTGCATTTAGTAGATGCCACTTCATTGTCTCCCGAAGAGCAACAACAATGGTTGGAGAATCGTCGAACTTCGAGGAGGACAGACCCATATCTAAAGATGCGATTGCGTCAAGAAATGGGTTCTTACCACGAGGCGGCATACGATGCTCAAATGCTGATTACTCATGTCGAGGAGGCTATAGAGCGAGCAAGGGCATTGGACAAGAATCCAAATGACCGTTGGCCTCAGACGCTCGGAACACGAGTGTATCTGTTGGCTGAGAGTGTGATGAATAAAAATCAATAAAAAGTAACATTCATAAGAGATATCATGGCAAATAGAAATTATTCCGCATTTTATGTTTCGGAACCTTTCTCTGAAACGAAATTGGGGGCTTACTCGGCTAAAGACTTTGTTTATTACAATATGTTGAGAGCATGGAAGGGCAAAGATAATTCTTTCCCCTTTCTTGATGCCCATGACACAACTTATAATGTAAGGGATAACAGTGATTGGGATCTTACACTAAAGCCGAGATTGCGCCAAAGATTGAGAAACTCGAAGAACATTATTCTGTTCCTAAGCGAGAACACTCGTAATAGCAGAGCTCTCAGAGAAGAAATTGATTACGGAATTAATGTATTAGGATTACCTGTGATAGTTGTATATCCTGATTACAATTACAATACCTCTATAGTCGACGGTAACGGGCTTAAAGATAACGTAAAAGCTCTATGGAATAAGCTACCTATGTTCCGAGATAACATGCATAAAGTACCAACACTTCATGTGCCAATGAATAAGAAACAAATTACTTTCGCTCTTAACGATCCAGATTTAATAATTCAAAAGAAAACAGAAAACGGAGTTTACTACTATAAAAACTAATATTTGGGGCAATGTATGCAAAGTTTAATTTAGACATCTCTGAAATTCATCGACTGAAGACGTTTTCCGAATCTCGACCAATATATGGAATCGAATCCATTAATATAGATGAGGTGAGGAAGGCGATTCGTCCCAATTTGAAAGCACTTGTGAAAGGATCTACTTCTGCCGAAAATGTGATAGATGGTAATGCTCTTAAGAACTACATTTTTCCTACAGGAGAAGATGGGGATTATGATGTGTTTATTTCCTATTCCCATGACGACACGGATGATGCAATATTTCTTGCTTCATGGCTTGAGCAAAAGTGTGGCTTACGAGTTTTTCTTGACTACTACGTGTGGGGTAGTGCAGATAGTCTATTAAAAGATATTGATGACCATTATTGCAAACAAAAGGACGGAAGATATAATTATAGTAGAAGAAATTATTCAACATCGCACGTACATGCTATGTTGAGTATGGCGATAATGGATATAATAAATAATACGGACTGCTGTATCTTTATAAATAGCGGGCATTCCATCCATTTGCCAAGTTTGCGAAAGACATCAACGGCGAAGACATTGTCACCTTGGATTTATGAGGAGAACAAAATGATGTCATTGCTGCCATCCCGTTTAGTCAGACGAGAAGTTAAGTATTTTTCTGTCTTAAAAAAGTCAATATTATCGGATTCTTTAGACAAATTGTTGATGACTCATAGGGTTGACCTAACGGGATTTAAGAAATTAACCTGTGAGAATTTAAAAGAGATGAGAGGTAAAGGAACGTCTGGTTTAGATGAACTTTATGGCTCATTAGCAGGAATTAGAATATTGAATGATTAAATATAAAATAAGTATTTCATATGAGTATTAAAAAATCAATTAATATTTTTTTTAGTAGGTTGTGGATTAACAAGTCTGCTATATTCAAATTAGCTTGTACCTATACTGGCGTTGTATTTACTTTTTGGGGATTTGTTTCTCTCTTTGAACCATTGAATGGAGTTTTTCAAGATGATGCTTCTTTTGTATGTAAGTTGTTGATAGGCATCTTGGTTCTATTGGTTGTTTTTATCATATCAGCAATCGCAGTCTGTTGGAAAGTGCTTCACTCTAATGAAGTATGTTTAGGAGAGTCGTCAACAAGGAATAGCGTATACGTAAAGTATGGTGATATGTACTCTCCAGATATCGTAGAAAAAGGCTACAATGGTAAACGAGCAATTGTGGTTTCTGTTAACCGTTGCTTTGACACAATTGTTGATGACCATCTTGTATCACATAACACACAGCATGGCCAGGTGTTCCAGAAATTGTATGATAGCCAAAAGTTTACGCCAGATAGTTTAAATCGTACAATTAGTGATATTCTAAGAAGAGATACAGCATACGAAGATTTAACCGTTGAAATAAAGCCAGAAGGAAACAGGAAAAGATACAATGTAGGTACAACTGTGAATTTGCAGATTGATGACAATCTATCTTATTATTTACTAGGCCTTAGTTATTTTGATGAACATTTGAATGCCCAGACTTCAAAGGCAGATTTTGCACTTGCTGTACAAAAATTAATAGAATTCTGTAATCAGAATGCACAAGGGTATCCTGTAATTCTACCATTGTTGGGATCTGGACTTTCACGAACAACCATAGGTTTAAATGATATTCTTCATTATCTTGTAGATGCATTTGCAATCAATAAGGATATCATCAATAATGACTTTTATATCGTTGTTTGGAAGGGAGATAAAGATAAAGTAGCAATAAAAGAGTTGAGAAAGTGGCAATAGGATATCGTCATACTAAAACATACATAGCAGCATCCTTTGATCATGATAGGGATGCAGTAGAAAAATTATATGAATGGAATAAAGATAATAAGTTATCATTTCATTTTGTAGATGTACATTCTCTAACACAATCATATGATACTAGCAGATATTGCTCCATAAAGAAATCGCTATCAGAAAGAATGTCTGTATCTAAAACCTTTATTCTAATTGTAGGACAGCATACCAACGAAGTGACAAAAGGGGCCTGCTATAATAATGGTTGTGGTGGTTATGTGCGATTACTCTTGTCGAATCCGTATTGTAAATATGGCTACCCAATAAACAATAAAAGTTATATTCAATATGAATGCGATTTGGCCATTCGTGAAAATGCCAAGATTGTTGTTTTATACAATTCAGTTAACGTGGATAGAAATCGTTGCCCTGAAGTTGTTAGATACAAAGGAACCCATATTGCAATGAAGTGCAGAAAAAACGCCATTTGGGGCAGCTATGTAGATTGGGACTATCAAGCCGTGAAAAATGCTGTTATGGATTGATAGATATGTTCTGAAAAGCGAAACTATCTTATTATGTTTTTTTCAAGAAATCGTTAATATGACCCATCAACCAAACAAGCAATTCAACACCTACAAGGAGGGGCTGAACCTAGAGTTCCTGTGAGAGTACTGCATGGACATGGGGAAGTGTTTAGCGAATCATAGGGCAACGTAATAATATGGAACAGAAATTCAATAATAATCGATTGAATTTGCAGATGCTGCGGGAGTTCTGCGAACGGGAGGGTGAGGAGATAGTTTACCGCAAGGGTGACCAACTTGAGCGTGAGGGTGACCTGGCGCGGTGGTTCGCTTTTGTCACTGAAGGATGTTTCAAATATGTGAAATATGGCGTGAGCGACGACAAGGCACACATTACATGGTTCTCGTTTGAGAGTGAGTTCGTGTGCGACTACCCCACATTTCTCTATGGCCGTCCGTCACAGGCCACAATTGAAGCCATGGTGCCCAGTCGTGTACTGAGGGTTACAGGCCAGCAATTGGAACAATTCTTCAATCAAAACATGGAAACGATGAAACTACGAGTCATGATTGGCGAGCACATCCTCAGCCAATTCCGCTCACGCTATCTTGAACTCCATTGTACTACGCCTCGTGAACGCTACGAAATGTTACTGCAACGCTGCCCTAGAATCATGAAGTTTCTTGATTTGCAAGACATCGCCTCGTTCTTGAACGTCCATCCAAATACTGTCAGCAAAATACGGCGTGACATTACATTTGGCGACAAATAATAGTCTATAACAGATTGAAACTCTCAACCTAAGTTGAGACATGTACCCTTGGCATTCATATAATAGATTTAGCCAAGGGGCTATTTTTATGTTTATTTGTAACTTTGCGGACCAAACGTAACTACTCAGCACCCCTAGGGCATGAGTAGTTACACACCGATATTACCCCAAAGTGTATGATGTTGGGCGATTAGTAGAATGAGCAATTCTTCTTGGAGAGACAGGCTTGATGGAGCTTACTTTGTTCTCCACTATTGAACGGTGGCAGCAGGCATTTCGTAACAGTGTCAAAGACGTTATTCAAGATTCTAAGACGATTGGTTGCAAGCCAAAGTAATACGATATGAGCTTGCGTATCCTTACTTCTTCCATTTTGTTGGTAAATTGCCATCAGGCTGTATTCAAAAAACGCTTGTGTTCAAATAAATCAGCAAGACTTATCTGAGCACAGGCATTTTCATGTTCAATTTAATCTTTGATAAAGATGACAACAGGGGTAATATACGCTCGTGTCTCCAGTATTGGTGACAGACAGAGCACGGAAAGACAGGTCAAGGATTTGTCGGAGTATGCAAAATATAAGGGTATCGAAGTCTGCAAGGTCTTTGAGGAACACATCTCTGGCGCAAAGAAGAATGATGAGCGTCCAGTGTTGTGTGAGGCAATGGAATACTGCAAGGCAAACCGCATTGGGATCCTACTTGTCAGTGAACTGTCAAGATTGGGTCGCAATGCGTTTGAGGTGCTTGCCTCTGTCAAGGAGCTCATTGACTGTGGCATTAACCTCTATATTCAAAAGGAACAGCTTACATTATTGGACGATGAAGGACATCCGTCCCTCTTTGCCCCGATAATGATAGCCACGCTTTCGACCTGTGCGCAATTGGAACGTGATAATATCTCATTCCGATTGCAGTCAGGAAGGAAGCGGTATATAGAGAAAGGTGGAAAACTCGGGCGCAAGGTAGGCTCTGTAAAAACGGCAGAACAGATGAAAGCCGAATATAGGGAAGTAATAAGTTTACTCCGCAAGGGGTATTCCATTAGGGATGTGGCAAAGTTGAGTGGTAAAGGGGTAAGTACCGTACAACGAGTTAAGCGATTACTAAAAATGCAATCATCGCAATAATACTATTGATTTTACGTTCTTTTCAAAGAAAGGGGTTGTGTGATAGTAGTTTAAAGGCTAAAAGCACTACCTTTGTAAATAATATCAAAACAGAGTATAATGGAAGAAAACAATATAACAGTAGATAAAGCTGTCCAAACCATAAAAGGGGCAATTTTGCGAGCTCAACAAAAACAAAAGTTTCTCATGTTAATGTGGAAGAATTATGAAAATATCTGAAATAAAAAACGAATTATTAACAACTTTGAGCCCATGTGTCTTGAACCATGGGTTCAAAGTAAATAAGACGAAATTTTGTCTAAAGAAGAATGACGAAAATAATGAGAGTCAATTTTCTTTTGATTATAACTCATGGGGCGATGAAATTCATCTATTTCCATATGTGCAAATAAAAAATAAAATGATTCATTCTATTTGCGAAGCCAATGGTTTTCATTTAAATTACACAGCATTTATAAATCTCTTGCTGTTGAGAAAAATTTATGATGGAACATATACTGAGGATTCAAAATGGCAATTACAATATGATAGACAAGACCGATTTATTATTTTTAATAAAAGAGATTTAGAAAATACTGAAAAAGAAATGATAAATTTAGTATCATTTGGCTTGGAATATTTAGAGACGAACAATAATGTTTATGCAATAGATAAGATGTACAATACTCCACCTCTGAATAAACAAAATCCGAACTGTTCAGGATTTGATACTCAATGTATAATAGGTCTAATCTCTGCAAAATTAGCGCATAACGAAAATTATGGACAGATTTGTGACTATTATTCGAGTTCTATAAATTCAGAAGATATGTTACAAGATACAAGACATAAGTTTGAAAGTATTAAGAAATTTATAGAAACCCTTTAATGAGCAACATATCCGTATATGTGTAAACACGGCTACAGATATTTCTGCATATATAAAACTTCATAGAACAGAGTGCAAAATAAACTGTGTCAAGCTATAATAATGATGGTTTAACAAATATTAAATGAGAAAATTGAGTTTTAAAATGGTCATAAGAGCATATTTAATATGTGCTCTTATGACATCAATATTAGGAATTATATCATGCAGTGTTCATGACATAATAAATTGGTTTCCAATCATATTACTTTATGATTGGATAATATTGTCTCCAATATCTATTTTAGCATTGATAACTGTATATTTATTGGGAGTTCAAAGAGATTGGATTTGTAAGATACCGTTAATTTGCTTATGCGCATTTATAGTATATTTTATAAACCTAAACTCATCAGAATCTTATTTGATTAATTTTTTTGCAACCCAAATCGTACCATATGACCTTCTATATTACAATAATGGAATAGAGATAAGGGTCAATGACACTATTTTTTCTATTTTCACATGGGTATTATCGTATTTTATATTAGTATTGCTTATTGTTATATCTACAATTATGTATAGATTTTTTAAAAAGTATAGCAAAATAAAATTATTCTAAAATAAAGTGTTCTCATAAGTGATGATACTAAATCATTCTGTACAATGCTCACCATCCAGCACAGCGGCCCAGACGGTGAGATTACCACCACCTTCGAGTACGACGGCATCCAGCGACTTGTAAGGGTCACAGACACGGAGGGCAATGTTACCACATCCACTTACGACATGGGTGACCGCCGCACGGAAGTAAACCATCCTGCAAGCGGCATCACCAGTTTCACTTACGATGCACTCGGCAAAAATGCATCTGGAAACCAAAATGCCATATTTAATCCTGAATTTCAAATGTTAGGTAAAAGACTTACTTATAGTCCAGCAATTCAAGGATGTTGGAAAGGAATGGTCTTATATAATTCTTCGGCTGCATATGGCGGAACTATTTTCTGGAGACCTGTTTCTAACTTTATAATTAAAGGTGTAAATTTAAATAGAAACTTTAGAAATGTAAATGGAAGTAAAAACAAACCTTTATAATGCTCTTTATTATCATAACGCTTCGGTATTTTTTTACCGAGGTGTTATGATAATATTGCTGTTACTGATATTAGGGTGTTCTGATTCTAATAAGGTAGCCAAAGAAACAAATGTAAGCATTGATGTCATTAATAAGGTAGGATTTAAGAGTGTATTTGCAAAAAATGGCATATTTGTTAAACTTGTACCTGCAGAAGATAACTCCTATTCACTTCAGGTAAGTATTACAAATTATATTGATACTCTTGATTACTATTTAAATAGCAAGACAAAGCAACAGTCTGTACCAAAAATTTTATTTGGCACTGATTATGTATTTTTCCTTACGGGTTCTTCAAGCTACAGGTATATAACATTGTCATATTTAGATAAGCGATTTAATAAAATTATAACTCATAAATATACAACAAGCAGAGATGTGTCATCGGATATCGATGGAGCTATTTTTTTCAAAGAAGGATACTACTATTGGTATGATTTAAAAAAACATGTGCTTCATTGTATGCGTTCTAATTTAAATATGAGCTCATTTAATGAAGCTATTTTGTTTAGTGGTGATAGTATTTTAATAAAAGAAGGATGTGAAATAAAAAAATACAAAGAGAGAGATTTTTCTCAAAAAAGCAGTTTATTGACTCCCACTATTATTAGATAGTTGAGATTAGCTGTGTTCAAATTTTTACTTCCTATTAATAGAAATCCGTGGATAAGAAATTAACCTATCCACGGATTTTTATTTGTAACGTTGTTTTTTACTTTCTCTTTTTCAACACATAGAACCTGGCGGTTTCACCTTCTGGTTCATTGCCAAACGAATCCGTCATAATAATACTATTGTCATCCCTCACCTTATAGAATATATTGTCACCACTTGAAGGATGTACAAGCATCAATATATTACCATCAAGCACTTGGAAAGTGCCTCTTAACTTTTCCTGCTCGTTCTGCTTTTCTTTGAATGTCTGTATCAACAAGTAGGTACCATCAGCATTTAACGTGAGTGTTGTTTCAACATTAGGTGGTAACACTCCGTTATATGTTCCAGCTATGGAATCCAAGCTGGCTCTATTTCCCAAAACTGCCGTATATTCTTCAAGCTTATCAGCACACCTGCCTCCAGCGTAATGAGGCTGGCGAACGAGTGTCGTCCCGAATGGTAAGAACAGGTAAGTCCGTACTCTTTTCCACAAGCACATCGAAAGCCTTTTGGATGGAAAGCAACAACTGCTCGATGTCCTTGTTGGTCTCCACGGCTTCCTTGCTCTTGTTCTCCTTTGGCTGCTTTAGAGCTTTATGTTACTAAAAGTACAATCATCGCAATAATACTATTGATTTTACGTTCTTTTCAAAGAAAGGGGTTGTGCAATAGTGGCTTAAAGGCTAAAAGCATTACCTTTGTACGCAATATAACAACAATACGTTTAAGGTCACAATTTGTGATTTTGAAAATGAATATAAATATGACAGACATAACGGAAAAGACAGATAACGGCGAATTGGTCACAAATCGTGACCAGTTGGTTGTCATGGATAATATAGAGTCTCTAATAAAAGTGATTAGAGGACAACAGAGGTATGAGAGGGAATATAGCAACATCGTGGAAAAGCCAAATACCCTCTGCCCCCCAATGGTACTAATTTTTATAAAATAAACGGATTTCAGGTATTTAATGAAAACGGCACTAAAAAATAACAGTTGGATAACGACTATAGCGTTTGCTTTGATTGAATTTCCAATAATAATCTTTCTATCTTATTTTTCATTAGGAAGTAAAGACGGTATTATGGAAATATATCATAGCAATCCTTCTCGTATCATTTTCATTAGAGGATGTATTTCGTTTGTTATAACTTCATTCGTAATGTCTTTAATAATGTTGCTTTATGTAATTATAAAAAGAATACTATTGAATGTTAGGGTTACCCGTAAGAATATTTTTATTTCTTTGTGGCTTAATTTTGTTATTATAAGTGTTGAGATTATTGGAATATTGACATACAAATTGATGACAAGAGGATATATCTGATAGACAAAATAGGCAGTGTTAAAATGGCACAGCCTATTTTATAATTGAAAATAATGATTCAATAGAATATTTCCGATATTTTCAGATTGACCCGATTTAAATTGAGAATATTCGCATATGAAACGATATGTCATAAACCATATTACCGAACTTCGGAATGTCGGCGGATTTCCTGTTACCACATTCACTTACGACATGGGCGACCGCCGTACTGAGGTGAGCCATCATGCAAGCGGCATCACTAGCTTCACATACGATGCGCTCGGCAATGTGCTGACCAAGCAGACTGCCAACCTTGCAAAGGAAGGCAAGTTCATTACTTACGATTACGACTATCTGCGTCTGACGGGTATCAACTACCCAGACCATCCGGAGAACAACGTGAAGTATTACATAACCGTGTAAATAAAAAATAAATGAATTTCAATGATAGTACTCCCTGGGGAGTGCTATCATTGAATCGTAAAATTAGGAATTATGATATTTGATAAAATAATAAAAGATTTACTTAATCTTGACTTTTTTTCTGAATATAAATTTAGAAAAAGAGACTCTTCCTTCTTGTTGAAGACAAAAGGTGGTAAGCAAATTATTGAGATGGATCACTGGATTGACGAAGCAACATCATCTCTCGTAATATACCCTATCTATGGTGTAAGATTCGATATTCTATCAAAATGGTTTGAGAAATTTAGTATGAAAAATTTGCAAGACCAAAGAGACGGAGCCAGTATCGGTTTTTCTGGGGATATGCTATCTATGCAAGACAAGTTTTATTTCAACTTGAATGGGGAAAAATATGCAACCGATTTTAATGAATTACAAGCAAAAATTCAAAAGTGTGCAGAATATGTCTTTTCAGAATATTCGTCACTTGATAAACTCTATAATAAAACAATAGTGCCAATTTTAAACGGAGAGGTTTCTCTACCTGATGTTGGAGCTGACTGGATCTTTATTGATTTGGCTTTGTGCAAAATCGTAAATCCTTCAAATTTTCATAAGCTAAAACAGATAATTCTTTCCCATGTGAGAAAAATGTATATGTGTAAAGAACCGAACATATTGGATTATTATGATAATTTGGAAGATATTTTACAATATTTAGAATACACTCAATTATAAGATATAAGATAAGAAAAAATAACACAATGAAATGATCAAAATATTTAAAGACAATGAAAAGAATTATCGATAGTACATTAGTAATACTTTCTTTGATGTTGATCTTCGGTTGCAAGGAAAGTAAAGTGGGGCAGGGAAACCCTACCAAAGACAGCATGTCTATTGACACCGATAGTGTGATTTCGGGCAAGGTCTTTACCAAGCAAGATATTGCATCGGAAGATACGCTTAACGCTGTTATAAGAACACAATCTCCCAAGTCCAAGGATTTCGATTTTGAAGTATTTATTATGCGAAGGGAGAAAACTGTACAAATTATACCTTTCTCTTATCCAAAGGACGATACTTTTGACCCAAATGGTGGCCGGAAGGATAGCTGTCTGATGGCTGATGTGACGTTTGATGGCAATAAAGATCTGTTGGTATATTTGGGACAATTCGGAAATCAAGGTGTGGAATATTGGGATGCTTATGTCTGGAATGAAGTCAAGCAGAAGTTCTTGTTTGTTCCATCATTCCATGATATTCCCAATCCTACGCTTAACGAAAAAGAAAAGATTATTGAATCTTTCAGCCGTGGTTCTGCCGTTGATTATGAGTTTGGAAAATGGAAGTTCGAGAAAGGAGTGTTTGTACAAAAAGAACTTCTGTCACACCCTCCGAGAGAGAGTGAATAGTGTTATTCTCCGTTCATCACCACTTCATGACCTCCTTGGGAAGCAACAACTTCGTGCTTTCTCTAAAGGTATGGATTCAAAAAACAGACGCAACAAGTGAATCGAGCAGGAAGAAAACTGCTTCGTTTTCCTCCTACTCGATTGCTTGGCATGAGCTTATCTAATGGGTGCAAGTCCCTAATAAGCCTGGTGTGGGAGGTCGGTAAATGTGAAAATAGGAAGCAACTGCCTTTTATGATTAGCATTTACCTCCTACCCGATTCGAAGCGAAGAATGCGCTTGTACCAGATGGTCGTTATCTATTATTTCTGATTAATTTTCTTTTTAATTTCATTCACCTCTTTAAATAGGCTATTAGCAATGCTATCTTTAATTGCTGCCATCTGTATCATTTCGTTATGATAGCGAATTGAGTCCTCGTAAATATTTACACGAGTTCTCACATTCTCAATAACTTCTTTATCTGGGCATACAGAGAAGTGCTACCAAGACATTCAAGTCTCATGTAAAATATGGAAGAAAAGTAGCATAGGCTATAAAAGGCAAAAGGATGAGGTGAATCCACATCACCCCATCTTCTGCTTACTTGTCTATGTATGATGCAACAAAATAGACAATCGAGAATGTTGTGTACAGCAGACACGGCAAGAATATCCAAAGCAAAGTCTTTACCCAACCATTCGACAACCAAATTCCTTCATTTCTTGACATCATATTAGACATATCATAGAAATGGCGAGTGAGGATTTCTTTGTTTTCCTTTCGGTGGTCTTCAAGAAGTTTGGACTCGTTTTCAATGAGTTTCTTCCTGTTGTTGATTGTCTGTTCCATATCGGCATCATCAACCTTAGCTTTGACAGTTATGTCTTTTACTTTGCCGATGTAGGCTTCAATAGCTTTGGTGACAGTATTCGCTTTATCTGAGGCTTCACTCAATTTGTCTTTTGCTTCATGCATGGAAGCAGTAGCCATTTCAACGCCACTTTTTGCCGAAGACAAACTGTTGCCAGCATCCTTGTAGGCTTGAAGCTGTTGGTCAAACTTGTCCGAAGCCTTGTCCGTTTCGATATTCTTGTCAATCGTATTCTCGAAAGATCCGAAATCCATATCCGAGATTTTGCTTTTACCTATCGGCATAGTATCAATGTTGTTGGTTGAACATTCGGTTATCTGCCATATCCTTGCTTCTTGCGAGGTCTGCACAGGCGATTAGCCATCATAGCGCAACGATGCGCCCAAGACAGTTCATCCTCGTCCTTATCACGTCCCCAACCTGAGGTTGCACCACCTCCGCCACCGCCAGATTGGGCGGCAATGGTTGTGGCAGCATCAATGTATTCAGCAAAGAGAAGAATGGCGGTCTTCTGCACATCGCCAATCTTGGCAAACACATTGTCGGCATCCAAAGCTATATTCCCGTCGATGACATCCAGACAATTCTGAGCAATATCAACAGGATAATGATAAAACTCATCCGTATAAAAGTCGAAGTGACGTATCTTTGGAGTGTTGTCCGCAGTAGGCATGGGTTTGGGTACAGTCATAATCTTTGGCTGTTGGGTATTCTTTGTTGGAGTTGAAACTGGTTTCTCCAATTCTTGATGATGCAGTTTTGCCCAAGTGCCTTCAATCTTTGAGGGCATCAGACAACGACCTTTGCCAAGTTCCGAGGACTTATAAATGGAGTTACCACGCTTGATGGCATATCCACGCACTTGTCCTTTGCTGTCGGATTGCAGTTTGACATCATATCCCATTTGCGTGAGGCATTTTGTGTATAGTCCCCAACCAAAGTACGGCATCTTAGCCAAAACGGAAAGACAATCATTGGTTATCACTTCCTTATTTTGGTGGCTCACCTCTTGGGCATCTTTCCAACCACGCTGTTGCCCAACCTTGGCGGCAGCAGCCATCGCTCGCTCATAGATATAATGAGCATCATTCACGTTGCCCCTCATGTCTATGCGGTTCGCATCAATATGAAGGTGCATAATGCCACTCTTGCTGTCACGATGAAGCGCAACAACATATTGGCTGTCTTTGAGGTTGGTTGCCTTTGCACTCTTGCGCTTCGACTTGGCTGAAAGGTCAACCGCATCAAACTCACGGATAAAGTCATCCGCCAACCTCTGCCATTCCTCCATCGTCCAACCTTGCGTTTCCTCCGAGGTTGGGGAAACCTCAATGCGTATCATGTTACGTTTGAGCGGATGATAACGGTTCAATTTGTCCTCAAACTTCTTCTGCAAGGCAAGCATTCTTGCCCACATTGCCGTTGGGGAAATATCATCGGGCAAGAGATTGGTCTTTACAATCTCCGCCTTGTCCTTATCCACTGAGTAACGTATGGCATTTGCGCCATGACTTATTACCTTTGCTTTTGCTATCATATATGTCGTATGTTCTATTGTGT
>OOIF01001638.1_pt1 | contig 17854 bp, 15 predicted proteins | sample 1691961 | NCBI WGS metagenome assembly OOIF01 (sample SAMN06348146, study PRJEB24527) | human gut metagenome | biome: human gut; feature: ankylosing spondylitis patient; material: feces | host: Homo sapiens | place: China | collected 2015-10 | reverse complement strand
TGAAGTTGGCTTCCATGTAGATACTGACCGCCGCATCCTCAGGCAGTGACTCGTAGACATCGTAAAGCCAGCGCACCATTTCGCCCACGCTGCACTGGCGGCAGAAGGCACGCAGCAGATGCAGTTCCCGGTGTGAGGCGGTTTTCAATCCACGTTTGGGACGGCCTATCATGGCGGCAGCCTTGTAGTCGTTTTTTCCGGAGGATTTCCACGAAGGGTCGATGTAGAGTACAATCTGCTCGTAGTATTTCAGTTTCAGCATCCGTCTCCAACGTATCCACCGTTCCTGGAACACGGCTCCCTCGGTGATGGGGTTGTTCATGTATTCCTTCTGGAACGAGCGGTAACCCATGAACCGCTCGCGGTCGCGCAGCTTTTCGATGGTGTAGAACTCCGGCCATGCAGGATTCCCGTTGCGGTCGATGGCATTCACTTCGATGGTCTTCACGGTCGGCGTGTCAATGATTTTCTGCAGCACGGAGTTTTTTGCAATCAGGTTACCCACCATGATGAAACGCCCGTCCTTTCCGCCGAAGCAGCCGAACAGAGCTTCCTTTATCCAGTTGGTCATCTCACGTACACGTGTCTCACTCCGGCACATTTCATCATCGTCCAAGTCATCCACCACGATGTAGTCCGGACGCATCTCCCGGAAACGCAGACCACGGGGCGACTGGCCACGGCCTCTGGAGAAAAAGGCGCACTGGTCGCGTGTGACGAACTCGCCTTCCTGCCACATGCCGCTGTTGTATTGTTCGCCAAAGTCCCGGATGAGGTACTGGTTGTATTGCAGTTCTGCCTGCAAGTCTCCCAGCAGACCGTCGGCGCTGTCTTCACTCTTGCCCACCAGTACCATGACATGCAGTTCGCTCCGGAACTTCAGCCAGAGCGGGATGCCGATGTCAAGGTGTACCGACTTGGCATGACCGCGCGGCCACTTGCAGACCAGTCGCAGTTCCGGATGGGAGGCGATGTAGCGTGCCGCCTCGTTGTGGAATTTGGCATTCGGACACTGGCAATAATGTGACAGGTACCGCTGGCAGAAACAGTCGTAGTCCTTCAGAGCACGGGCGATGTTCCGCTTGCGTTCCGCTTCTGTCTCCACCCGTTCCTGTGAGGTCATCCGTTCCACCCGTTTGCAGTGCTCCTGCCATCGTTTCAGGGCTTCTTTCTTTTCCTGTTCCGTCATGATCAGCCTCCTTTCTGGGCGAAGAGTTCATTCAGGTAATCGTTGTGCAGCTGGTTTACGAGCTGGAACAGTTCGTTGGTCAGCTGGGGATATTCATCCAGGTGTGCGGCCAGCCAGTTCTCAAAGTCAATCATCGTGTCGATACGGTCTACCACGCTGGCCTTCTTCTCCAGCTTTTCGATGGCGGTGGCCGTCTTGATAAGCTTGTCGCCCAGGCTGGCCAGCATATCCTCGTTTCCCGGCTCGTTCGCCTTGTCGAGCAGGGAGTTGATGGAAGACAGCAGCTTGTTCACCAGTTCCGGACGGGTAATGTTGCGTGCCGCCTTCATCTCTTTCCATCCCAGGGTGTTTATCCAGCGGCTGAGCGTCTGACGGCTCACTTCCACTTTCTGAAGAATCTCTTCCTGTGAAAGTCCGCTCATGTAGAGCACCCGTGCCAACTCCTGTTTTGTGTCGTTTTTAGCCATGTTTTACCTTGTATTTAATATTCGTTTACGACAAAGTTCATCCATTTTCGTGCATCCACGAAAAAGGGGTGCAACCGTTACAGAGAACAATGCATCATTTACATACTTCTTTGCAACCGTTACACACTTTTTTGCCCGGACGGGAAAGGCAGAGTAAGTTTGCGTCAAACGAACGGAAAAATGGCAAAACGAATCAGAATATCGAACGAAACGCTGAACTGCTACGGCACGTGGATCCGTACCGAAGGCATCGACCTGACGCAGTTTAACCGGAATCCCGTACTGCTCTGGATGCACCAGCGGGGCGTGGTAATAGGAATGATAAAGGATATACGCGTAGCGGATGGAGAAGTGACCGGCGAACCCTGGTTTGATGAGGTACGCGAAGAATCGCGTCTGGCAAAGCAGCAATGGGAAAAGGGCACGCTACGTATGGGTTCGCCCAACTTCGAGATACTGGAAACAAGCGAAGACGCTGCCTTGCTGAAACCCGGACAGACCCGTCCTACCGTAACCCGCTGCAAGCTGATGGAATACAGCATGGTGGACATCGGCGGAAACGACGACAACATCCGGCTCTCATACGAGGGGCGGGAAATCAGGCTGGATGCAGGAGGCGGATGCGACCTGCCGCTGTTGAAGGAAAGTTTTAATGAAAACCAAACATTACAGACAATGAACGAACAACTGAAAACCATCGCCCTGATGCTGGGGCTGGCGGACACCGCCACACTGCAGGAAGTGCAGAAACAGATTAACGTATTGCTCGGCTACCAGGCGGCCAACACATCCCTGCGTACCGAGAAAGAAAAACTGGAAAAGGAGCTTGACACCTTACGACTGGCAGGTATCACGTCGCTGGTGGAGGAAGCCGTGACTGCCGGAAAGATTGAATCCGGGAAGAAAGCCCACTTTATCGAGCTGGGAAAGAAAGTAGGCCAGGAAAGCCTGAAACTGACCTTTGAGGCCATGCACGGCACGGTAAAGCCGTCGATGATGCTGAACCGCACCACCTCGCAGGCGGCAGGCGACTGGAAGAAACTGAGCGAAGTTCCGGCAGAGGAACTGAAGCTGATGCGAAAGGACGACCCGCAGCAGTACCGCAGGCTGTACAAGGCAGAATACGGTGTGGACTGTCCGGAACTTAACTGATTGTTGAACACAAATTAAAACACGAACATGAGAAAAGAAATCGTAAAATTCGTAACCGGCACACTGGTGAATGTGCTGATGAGTATCGTTATCCTGGCTTGCCTTGGAATTCCGAATGCAGGATTCTGGGGGCTGATTGTGGGCGTGGTGCTACCAATTGCACTGGGCAAGTTCTTTCCGAAAGGTGCAGCCCTGGAAGGTGTCTATACTGAAGTATGGACGGGTGAACTGGTGAGGCAGCTTCGCGGAGGCATGACCGCCTCATTCCTGGACGGTGTGTCCGATTATTCGGCTGCGGTGAACAACGAAGTGGTACACCTGGTAGATGTGGGCGGCGACCCGGACGTGCTGATCAACAACACCACGTATCCTATTGCCGCACAGGAACTGGAAGACGGAGATATTGCATTGGGCCTTGACAAGTTCCAGACCAAGAAGACACCAGTATCGGACGACCAGCTCTTTGCCATTTCCTACGACAAGATGGGAAGCGTGATTGAGCGTCACGGCGACGCTATTACCATCGCCAAGTTCAAGAAAGCGGCTCATGCACTGGCTCCGAACAGCAACACGGCGAAAACTCCGGTAGTGCCTACTTCCGGTGAAGATGACAACGGACGTAAGAAATGTACCCGAAAGGATATTATCGCACTGAAACGCAAGCTGGATGCCTTGCAGGTTCCCACCGCAGGCCGACGTCTGGTTCTCTGCTCAGACCACGTGAACGACCTGCTGGAAGACGACCAGAAGTTCCGTGACCAGTATTACAACTACACTACCGGAAAGATTGCCAACATGTACGGATTCGAGGTGTACGAATTCGAGAACTGTCCGTACTTCACCAAGGAAGGAACAAAAGTTCCGTTCAAGAACTCACCTTCGGGCACCGACCATCAGGCATCCTTCTGTTTCTACACCAAGCGCGTGTTCCGCGCGCAGGGTAGCACCAAGATGTATTACCGCGACGCACAGACCAACCCGGACTACCAGCAGAACGAAGTAAACTTCCGTCACTACTACATCGTACTTCCGAAGAAGATGGAAGCCATCGGTGCCATCTACAGTTACGACGGTTCTACTGCTCAGACATCCGACCAGGAGGGAACGGCTGACAAGAACTGGGCTGAGACCAGACGTGAAGCTGAAGCCGCTAAAATGGCCATGGCTATGTCTGAAGGAAGAGAGAATGGCGTGAGCGGACTGGAAGAAAAGTTACAGGAAGACCCTGCAGCCGGTGAGGAACTTGAAGCATAGGGAGGACTGAAGGATGAAACACTTTACAATGGGTGAACTTTGTGCCAGTACCACCGCCGACGCTCATGGAATCAAGAATACACCGCCTCTTCAGGAGGCGGGTAATCTGAAAGCCCTTGCCGACAATGTGCTTGACCCTCTTCGTGAATGGTACGGAAAACCTATTACCGTCAATTCAGGGTACCGTTGTCCGCAACTGAACCGGCTGGTAGGAGGTGCGGCAAGCAGCCAGCATCTGAAAGGAGAAGCTGCCGACATTACAGCAGGAAGCAAGGAAGAAAACCGTAAACTCTTTGATTACATCAAAAGCCATCTTCCTTTTGACCAACTGATTGACGAAAAGAATTATTCCTGGGTGCATGTGTCTTACAAGCGCGACGGAAACAACAGAAAACAGATTTTAAAACTTTAAAGCACAACAAAATGAAACGGATTATCTTATTTTTCTGCCTCTGCCTGATTACAACACTGGCTTCTTTTGCGCAGACCGTACTTCCGGCTGCTGAACCTGAAACATCGTTCCTTATCGACCTGGGAAGCTTTACCGGAATCGTAGCCCTGGTTTCTACCTTGGTGACACAGATTCTGAAAGTTGTTCCGGCTATTTCCGCAAGCAAGCTGGCTAAAATTTTGATTTCATGCGGTGTGGGCATGGTAGTATGTATTATTGCATGGCTGTTGCAACTCACTCCGTTACTTACAGGATATATCTGGTGGCAGGTGCTGATTTACGGACTCGCGGCGGGACTCAGCGGATGCGGATTCTATGATGTGATTAAGGCTATCGGAGCACTGTTTAAAAAAGAGTAGAGCATTATGGATTGGACCCTGTTACAGTCACTATGGGACTGGCTTCTTCCTGCCGGATGGCTGGCTACTGCCATTGCCTGGTGGCGTGACAGGAAAGTATACCAGGTCCGAGCGGTGAAAGAAACCGAGGGTACTTACAAGACTCTTTACGATGATCTGAGTGCCACGGTATTGGAACTTAGTAAACAACTACGGAAACAAAACGAACGGAATATCAATCATGAAACGGCTTTACGAAAACTGCATACTTGCAAGTATGCTGACCGCTGTCCTGTCATTATCTTCCTGCGCCAGCAGCAGAAAGGCCAGCTCGGCCACCGTCCGCTCGGACAGCCTCCGAACGAGCGTAACCGAGCAAACAACTTACGAGCCGGTCCCGAAAAGGACGGCGACCTGCTCGGTGAGTGCGGAGCAGTGGCTGAACCTGAGTAAACTTCCTGCCGGATTCGGGCTGAGCTATCGGAACGACGGTCTGAATATTGACATACAATCGGACGGAGAAGGTGGCGTGAACGTCACAGCTACAGCCGACAGCACAGGAAGACAGGTGACCGTAACACGTACGGAAACCGACCACCGCATACGCGATGAAACTGTGAGCAATGAAGTGAAGGAAACACGCCCTGGAGCGCAGGGATGGCTGACAGGAACAGCCCTGACCCTACTGGGTATTTTCCTTATTTGGCAACTGATTAAACGATATTTAAAACACGATTAAAAACGACAATATTATGGCAGATACAAGCAACGGACTGATGTACGGCGTGGCGAAAGTGACTTTCAAGCCTTCCGGAGAAGGAGGTGAAGAAAAGACGTTGGGCTGGTTGGATGAAAACGGAATGCAGCCGGCAGGAAATGCGCCTACCTTTATGGATGTGATGGCCGCACAAGTAACAGACGGACCGGTAGACAGCATCATGACCAATCCGGGAAGCGATGCGTTCACTATGAACCTTATCCAGCTGAAAGCAGAGAACATGGCCGACGTGTTCGGTGGTAAAGCGGAAGCAGACGGTTCTTATACGCCTCCAGAAAAATTTGTGGCAAATGGCGTTCTTACCATCGCCATGCATTCCGGTCACAATTTCCGTGTATTCAATTCCCGATTGAGCCGTAACGGCTTCCAGAACGGTATCAATATGCAGAATGTGCTGGCTATGGGCATCCGTGTGGATATGCTGAAACCAACCGACGGCAAGAAAAGACGTTACCGCATCTATCCTCCCGGTGTGGCTCCCGACACATCTGACTCAACCGCAGACGCTAAGGCATGATGAAGGCACAGGATATAGAACTGCTGGCAGGCATATCCCTCAGTGGCGGGGGAATCAGCCTGCCGCTTCATACGGTACTTCGGAAACGTCCGTTCCGCATTACGATGAAGACACCTACCACACGCAGTCTGATACGAATCAGCAAGCGATATCTCCGAATCGGGGTAACTCCGGAAGAATATGATGCATACGACCAGGACCAGCGTATCCGGTTTGTCTTCCTGCATGGAAAGGACATCAGCCGTATTGTGGCATACGGAATTGTGAGAGGGCCTGTACTGGGAAGGTTGCTTAACCGCCCGGTGGCCTGGATGCTCCGCGAACTGATGACGCCCGACGAACTTGCAGCCGCCTGGCGACAGGTGCTGAACAGTACATCTACCACGTCTTTCGGGATTATTATCGCATCGGCAGCAGCTCTGAACAAGATGCAGCCCTTAGCGAGCCGGAACGAGAGCGCAAACGAAAAGAGGAGTTAAAGAAGGGACATACGGAACCTTCGCATAGCCTTTTCGGCGTAGTAGGTCAGATTGCCACGGAAACAGGATGGAGCATTGACTACATTCTGGACAAGGTAAATGTAGTTACCCTTCAGCTCATGATGGCAGACATGCCTCACTGGGTTCCTCCGCAGAAGCCGGACATGATGCAGCAGATCCGCGAAATGGAGGAACGGGAGAAACAAAGGAACAGTCACAGACAAACAGATAACACGAACACGACAAAGGGGATGAACCCGATGGATTTCTTTACCCACTATGCAGTAAAGGACTGATTATTTATCATTATAAATTGGAATCATGGCAGTACCCGTTGAACTGGAAATATTCATTAAGAACTCTACGAATGCAGGCTTGCAGAGTGTAGGGAATAATGTCAGTAATGTAGAGAATCAGACACAACAACTGATTGCTGCATTAAAGCAGGTGATTGCCGAACAGAAAAAACAGCTTGAGGCCAACAGGGCCGCATCACAGAACTACACGCAGGAGGCGGCCAATATCCAGGCACTCACGGGAAGGGTACGTGAACTAGAAGCCGGATTAAAATCATTACAGAAAGCCAAGAAAGAGACCACGGAAAACAAACAGAAAGTAGATATCGACACTACGGAAATAGACCGTAAGACCAATTACCTGAAGTTACAGTTTGCACAGGTGGCACGTGAACTTCCTTCCTTGGCTATGGGACCGCAAATGTTTATTCTGGCGATATCGAACAACTTCCCGATGTTGATGGAAGCAATCGCTAACGTACGCAAGGAAAATGAACTTCTTACCGCTTCCGGAAAGAAAGCAGTGCCGGTATGGAAGCAACTGGCCAGCGCCCTGTTTTCCCCTCAAACCGCATTGATTGTTGCCATAACTCTTATGATTGCATTCCATAAGGAAATCGGGAACCTTATTGGGAAATTGACCGGTTCAAGGAAAGAACTTAGTGAAATGCAAAAAAATCAAGAGTCTTTAAATAAGGTACAGGTGGAAGGTGGAAAGGCTGCGTTGGAAGAGTCCAACAAACTCCGTATTCTGTATGAAGCTAGCCAGGATACGACCAAATCCATGAAAGACAGGAATAAGGCTGTCGATGAATTACAGAAGATGTATCCATCCTATTTCAGTCAGATGAGTAACGAAGAAATTCTGGCAGGGAAAGCGTCAGACGCTTACCAGCGTCTGACACAATCCATCATCTCTTCAGCGAAGGCAAGAGCAGCCATGAACAAGATGGTGGAAGAACAAGGGAAAATACTGGAGAACGAGCAGAAAATAAATGATGCATACTCCAGGCTGAATGCTGCGGAAAACAACTATCGGACCAAACAGGCCTTATACGACAAAGGACTTCAAGAAGGTTTTGGTACGGCAACGGCAAAAATAGACGCTGGATATGCATTAACCATGGCAAAGGTTGAGGTTGAAAAAATTTACAAAGAAATAGCCGGATACCGTTCTGCTATTTACGAATCCAACAAACTGTCGAAAGAGCTGGAAAGAAGTATCAAGGTGGAAGATCTGGTTACAGAGGGAGGTGGCGGAACCGGTACAGGTCTCGGAAAAACCGACTACGCTTCCCAGCTTGCCGATGCTCGTGTAAAAGCACAGCAGACTACGGAAAAACTCCGTCTGCAAATCATGGTGGAAGGGATAGCTAAACGAAAGGCTTTGGCTAGACTGGAATATGATGAACAACTTGCCGACATTGACAAGCAGGAACGGGATACAATCGCTAAAATGGATCAGGCACGAAAGCAGGGTGACAATATCCCACAGAGCCAGTACGACGATGTTAAAAATACGGCGAACACCAACCGTATGCTGGCAGAACAGGTGTATAACGAAAAGATATATCAGATTGAACAGGAATATCGCGACAAGGCCACGCAGAGCCTTATCGACTACAATAAACAATACGGAACGTATCAGGAGAAGCGTCTGGCCATTGCAATGGATTATGCCCGGAAGATTGCCGCTGCGGAAACAGAAGGAGAGGCCGACGTATTAACCCGTGAACGTGACGACAAGCTGGCCAGCCTGGACTTTGAGGAAATGAAGAAAGGGATGGACTGGGACAAAATCTTTGGTGACCTGGAGCGTGTGTCTACTGATACGCTGGAAAGTCTCCGAGAGAAGCTGAAACAATACCTGGAAGGAATAGGCGATGACATCAGCCCCGAATCTTACAAGGAGGTACTGGATGCTTTCAAGAATATAGACTCCGAGCTGGCCGACCGTTCCCCATTTGATACGATGAAGAAGGGGTACGAAGATTACAAGTCTGCGATGGAGGAAGTACGTTCTGCTCAGAGCCTTCTTCAACAGGCGCAAGTCGGCGGAAGTGTTATCGTGGAAGAATATGACGAAGCAACCGGAGCCCTTACACGTAAGCTGATTACTCAGGCAGAAGCAGAGGAAAGACTTCGTGCTGCCCAGGATAAACGATACAGTGCCCAGAAGAGTCTGACGGATGCGGCCCATTCCATCGGGCAGAAAGGAATGGCTATCGTCAATGCCGGAAACGACATAGTGGATATGTTAGGAAACTTTGGCGTAAAAGTTCCGGAAGCGGTGAGTGAGACATTGAACGGAGTCAGCCAGGTAATGAGTGGACTGGAAAGCATTGATTTGACAAAACCATTCAGTGCTATTACAGGGTCAGTTAGTATATTGACTGGAATAGGCAATACGATAGCCGGACTGTTTGGTTTCGGAGGTGCCGATTATTCGGGGTATGAAAACCTTAAATCAAAGTATGAAGGGCTGATTGACATTTGGGATTCGCTTATCTCCAAGAAACAGCAATATATCGACATTGATTATGGTGTAGAAGCTCAGAAAGCAGCCGAGGAAGCTAAAAAACTGGTAGACGTGCAGATTGAACGCCAGCGGCAGTTGATGCATTCTCTTTCTGGAAGCGGGTCAAGTATGTTCAGCCATTCATTAGGATACAGAGTAAACGAAAGAATGGGTAGCTCTGACTGGGCAAGACTTTCACAATTAACAGGAGAGAATATACGTGAATTTGGTGACGTAATTAATTTGGATGCGGATGTCATAGGTAAAGTTCTTCAAGACGAAAAGTTTGTGTCGGTACTGACCGCTGTCAACTCTGAGTTTGTGACCTACATTCAGAATATTGACAAGTATAGCGAACAGTTGCAGGAAATTGCCGAACAGGAGAAAGAAGCATTTACCGGGGTAAGCTTTGATGAATTCCGTGACAGCTTTGTGAGCATGCTGTCGGATTTGGATGCTACCAACCAGGATTTTGCAGACAATTTTGAAAAATACCTTCAGAACGCCATATTCTCTTCTCTGATTGCTGGAAAATACAAACAGCAAATTCAGGAATTATATGACACATGGGCTACAAAAGCAGAATCAGGAGGTGAACTGACCAAAGATGAAGCCGGTATATTAAGAAACAAATATCAGGATATTATTAATGATATGCTGGCAGAAAGGGAACAGATAATGAAAGATTTCGGTTGGGAATCTTCATCTGCGGATTCCGGAAGCAGCCAGTCACCCAGCAGTGGTGCACTGACCACCATGAGCCAGGACAGTATATCCACTTTTGAAGGTATAGGCAGGAACATGCAGACGCATCTGGCCAATACGGACAAGTTTGTGCAGGAAATCCGAAACACGCAGAAGCAGGACAGCCAGACGCTGGCCACCATAGCCGGGCACACGGCACATCTGGTGGAGATACACGATATATTGAGTGATATGAAATTGAACGGAATACAGCTGAAGTAGCTTAATTTTTAACTATTAATTATTAACTGAAAAGTGGACCTGACTGGATACCTTACAATCAACGGAACGGACGCATGGAGGGAATACGGTGCCTTCCTGGGCGAAACGGAAGCAGGCGGACACGTGAACATGGATGCCCTGCTGCGGATGCCAAAGGCGAAGGATATTACCACCGTAGACTTCCGGGAACGGAACGGGGTAGAGCTTCCCCAGAACCCGAACGTGAAGCTGTGCAGCATCGAACGTACATTGCAGTTCTGGCTTCGTGGAAACTCCGCATCCGACCGACTGGACAAATACCAGCGCATGATGACGCTCATCACGTCGGGTATGCTTGCAATCGCCGTGAAGAATTACCGAACCTACAATATGGTTTACCAGGATATGCCGGCAGATCCGGAATGGTACGAAAGTTACGAAGGAGACCGGTTCTATGTGCTGTTTTCCGTAAAATTCATGGAGCCGCAGCCTTCTATTTAGTAATTGATTAAACACTGTTTAAATGGAACTGAAAATATACGATAAAGCCAACAACCTCCGACTGACAGCCAGCCCGAACTCTTCTTCCAGTGTCACGGAAGAAATCGGTGGAGAATGCAGCGTATCTGCATCCTTCACCCATACCGAATACGTGCCGCTGGATGTGGATGACTACATCGAGGTGGAAGGCGTTCGCTACAAGGTAAAGTCACGCTATCGTCCGAAACAAAAGAACACACAGACTTATGAATACAGCGTAAAGTTCTATGCACCGATACATGATGCGGAAGATACACTGATGCTGTTCCAGGAAGGTGGAACCACTTCTGAATTCAGTTACGACGGTGGTCCGCGCGAACACCTGCAGTTGTGGATAGACAATATGAACCGCCGTGCCGGTGGAAATCTGTGGAGCATCGGAACGGTTATTACCGCCGAAAACAAGGTGATTGATTACCGGAATGTGAAGTGCTGGGATGCGGCTTTCGGCAGCAATGGCATCGCCGCCACATTCGGCACTGAAATGTGGGCAGACGGTTATGTGATTAATCTCTGCAAAGCTGAACGTGGGGAAGTGGTGGAGCTTGGCTACCTTCAAGGACTTACCAATCTGGCACAGGAAGATAACGGGGAAGTGAAATTCTTTACCCGTCTGTTCCCGTTGGGCTGCACACGCAATATTGATGCGACAAAGTACGGGTATTCCCGTCTGCAACTTCCAAGCCGGGAAATATATGTGGACAAGAATGTAGACTTATATGGTGTGAAGGAAGAAACGGAAGAAGCTGCGTTTGCTGAGATATATCCTCAGTATGTAGGTACTGTTTCATCTGTACGTACGGAAGATAAAACCAGCGAGGAAGGACGGAAGTACACCGTATATTACTTCAAGGACAACGGTATGAACTGGAATCCGAAAGACTACGAGATTCCGGATCTGGACTATATGTTACAGTTCCAGACTGGCGAGCTGGCAGGACGTGGAACTGACGGTTCTTTCCAGGCTGCATGGCATGAAGACACACGGGAATGGGAAATTATAAACGTATATCCGGATGATACGACTCAGATTCCTGGAGGTGTGATTGTACCAAATCCAGGTGACAAGTATATACCATGGAACTTTTCCATGCCGCAGGAATACATCACCGAAGCGGAACAGGCATACAAACTGGCAGTAGATGATTTTCTGAATACCTACAGCTTTGACCCTAACAAATACACCGGAACCACTGACCGGAACTACATAGAAAATAATAATACACCGCTCCGCATCGGATGGAACGTGCGTCTGCTTTCAGAACAGTATTTCGGTTCTACCGGAGGATACAAGGATACACGTATTACAAAGGTGCAGCGCAAGTTGAATGACTTGTGCCAGGCTACGATTACCTGCTCGGATGAAGTAGGGTCGGGGTGGAAATCCTCGGTAGATAACTCGCTGAACTCGCTACGGTATGAGGTAGCCAGACAGGCTGAACAATATGTATATGATGTAATCCGGTCGTTCGATGAAAAAACACCGTCTGATAAGAATATATTCAGTGCATTAAAATCGTTGAAGACACATCTTCGTAAGGATGCGCCTGACCGGACGGAGTTTTTGATGAAGCTTCTTGGCGGTATCATATCTCCTTTCCTTACATCTCCTGACTTTGTTACTGGAATGATGGGTGCCGGCATGTCATTCTATAGCGATGAAAATGGTGATTCTGTCGGATGGATTGACAAACTGTACGTACGAAAGAAAGCCATTTTCCAGCTGCTCAGCATAATGGAGACCGAGCTGGCCGGAGCTTCCTTCATGTTCAACGCTTCAGGTGCCAGAGCAACGATTACTAAGGTAGAGCGTATAGATGCGGTTCCGTTCTATTATGCGGATGGTAGCGCGAAATACTATTCAGATGGCAGCAGAGCATACGTGCAGCCAAGCGCACATGGCGCCGTGTACCGCTGTTACTTCCTTGCAAACGATGGTGAGAAAGCCATCGAGAACCGTTTCCGTGTGGGTAACCTGGTACGCAGCCAGTCATTCAATATCAAATCCGGAGTCTATGAGAATGTTAGTAACCATTACTGGTGGCGGTTAGTCACTGCCGTCGGCGATAATTGGATAGAAGTATCTGTAAATCATTGTGACGAAGGTAGTGATATTCCCAAGGAGGGTGATGTGGTTGTACAACTTGGAGACATATCGGACACGGATTTCCAGTCCGCAATCGTGCTGTCTGCATACGGAGACGGTGCGCCTTCTCTTATCTTCTATCAGGGAATCAACAGTTACTCCCTCTCCGGGAAAGATATAGTCACGATTGGATACGACCGTGTGAAAAAAGAGGGATACTTCAATGTGTATGGACGGGCCTATATCGGTAACAGGGAACAAACGAATTACCTCAGTCTGTCTGACGGGAAGCTTGTCGGAAGATTTAGCGAACTCATGCTATCGTCTGGTAAATCAGTTGTAGAGGTAGCAAAGGACGATATAAGCCTTGAACTGGAAGATACAGGAATCAACGTCAAAGATAGGACTGTAACGGTACATGCAGATAATTTCTTTGTAACCAACACATCCGGTGAACCGATTGCTGTTTTCACTACTGATAAAAACGGACGTCCGATTGTCAAGGCCGAATACATTGACGTGGACAATCTGAAGGTGAAGCATCTTGATGGTGCGGAGGGTTCTTTGGAAAGAGGCTCTATCGGAGGATTTGAACTGGCAAATGGCCGAATCGGTAGTGAAGCAACGGCATCCGGAGGTGGAGGTAGTTTGTCAATTTATAGTGACATGATTCGTGTAGGCGGCACAAGCTCTTATGTATTAATAGGGAAGAATGTTGTTCCGGCGACAGCTTCTGGTTTTACAGCTGCGGGAAGAATCATAAACAATCAGACGAATACGTATGGCGGATATGGTTTTGACGTGTCCAATTATGGGCTGTTTATTGAAGTATCTGGTGGAACGAAAAACTATGGGCTGAAAAGCAATGCTCCACTGATGGCAACTGCGTTTATTGGAACCAAGATCGGAAGGCTTAACATTACAGGCAGCACCTACAAGATTGATTTCTCACAGAATAATATCTTCTTTATATATGCCAGCAGCGCATATAATGTGACCCTTCCGGATGAGTCGCAGGTCGCAAGCATGTATGGCATGAGCAGCCTTCCGTCTGATTTCGGACTTATGTTGGTTTTCAGATGCCTTGCAGGCTCTAAAAACGTCACGTTGGCCGGAATATACGACCAGAACGGAAGTGTGCAAAGTTATACTTTGGCTGTCGGCGATTCAATAATACTACTGGTGGCTAAGGTTCCATATTTCGGATATTTTTTAATCAATTATACAAGCTGATGGACAAGGCAATTATAATCTACACAGTGTTAGTAATCTTATTAATCTTAATGATAAATTGAAAACGATATGGACGATAAAAAATACGATTCAAGGTATGACGGCGAAACAACAGATAAAATTCTGGACAATGCAAAGGCTATAATGGAACAGACTACAGCAGAAGATGGTGAAACGGTACAGGTGTACGATACAAACGGCGTTCCGCATAAAGTGTCGAAAACGGAACTGCTGAAGAAGTCTACACTGGCTCTCCCTGCTTTGGAAGACATATCCAGTTTTGTCGCTATTAACGCAGCCGGAAATGCCGTCGGAGTAATGACAAAAGAGCAGGTTGCGTCAGTTCTGGCGGAACTTATGAATGGAAATAACTTGTTTCCATTCATGGTAAAAGATTTTTTGTATATAACAAACAGAAATAGTATTGATGAACTTAACGATGTTGTGGAGTCCGGCATGTATATGATTATTCCAGGTTCGGATACCTACGGAACTCTGTTAGTTTTTCAAGCAGGAGTTGGAGCTGCTGGAGCAACTGTCCAGCGTTACTTTCATCCTTCAGGATTAAATATTACAAGAATTAAAAATTCAAATAGCGAAAATTCTTGGGCTCAATTATAACTCAATCCACCCTCTCCATGTACCGTCCACCTTTGCTCTCCAATATCGTTTAATTGGATACATCGAGAATGCTTCCTGATACATATAGGCCGGAGAAGCAGGGTAAGTTTTAACTATGAATGTAGCATTGTTCTCTAAAATATTTCCATTGTATATATCAGTAGACAGAATATCTATATCATCTATGTTGGACACTCCAGAATTATCACCCTGGCTGAATTTAGCAGCGGGGTGAAGCCCCGATTTTTCTAATGTTGCAATCCCAATAAGTTCCGCCAGTGCTATTATTTTATGAATTCCAAATAAATAGTTATTTTCGGCGGAAAAATGGAAAAAATTCGATACCGCCTTGTTTACAATAGAAAGAATCACTTAAATAAGCAAGGAACAGCCCTTGTGCAGGTAGAAGCATCTTTGAATCAACGTAAAGTATATTTTAAGACGAACGTTTATCTTCGTCCGGAGCACTGGGATAAGCAGATAGCACAAGTATGTAACCATCCGCAAGCCAATGACCTTAACTCCATGTTGTTTGAGTTTATACTGTATCTTCAAGGTATAGAACTATCGTTATGGAAACGTGGAATACAACCGACTTTAGCTTTACTTCGTGATGCGATAAAGAAAAATACCCCCGTTAATGTTACCTTCCCTATATTCGCTAAAGAATATGTTAAGCACTCAGATAGACGCCAAAGTACAAAAGACAACCTAATCACGACTATCAATGTTCTTCAGGAATTCCGCCCTGGATTAGATTTCAAGGACATAACATACACATTCTTAAAGGATTTTGAAACATATCTTCGGGAAAAGGGAAACGGAGTGAATACCGTGGCAAAACACCTTCGCCAGCTTCGGACGCTAGTCAATGAAGCGATAAATCAAGGTTATATCCATGCAGACGCTTATCCATTCCGCAAATTTAAGATTAAGCAGGAGAAAGGTAGGCACGAGTTCTTGACTCCAGACGAATTAAAGAAGCTGGAGAACCTGGAGGTAAGCGACAAGAAGATGCGTCATGTACTGGATGCATTCCTGTTCTGTTGCTATGTAGGGTTGCGGTTCTCGGATTTCTGCCAGCTTACACCTGCAAACTTTATCAAGATAAATGGAAACCGTTGGCTGCACTTCAAATCAATTAAGACTGGAATCGAACTCCGGCTTCCGTTACATCTGCTTTTCGAGGGGAAAGCACTCACAATTTTAGACTGTTACAACATAGAAGAATTTGCCATCCTTGGATGCAATTCAGATGTGAACAAATATCTCGCACAGATAGCAGAAATGGCACGCATAAAGAAGCACATAACCTACCACACGGCCCGTCATACATGTGCTACATTACTCATTCATCAAGGGGTTCCAATAACGACCGTGCAAAAGCTTTTAGGGCATACTTCTGTGAAGACGACGGAAATCTACTCGGAGGTTCTTTCATCAACAATTTTACGCGATTTGAAGGCCGTAAAGAGTAGAAAAAAACGACTCGATTTTCAGCCCAATTTCGCCGCTCGGTAGAGTTCTGGTAGATTTCTTAGACTCTACCCATATTCTACTTATTAAGCTTTGTCAATCGCATAGATTACTATATTTTTGTGATATAAATCCGGGAAAAGAAAGCCCCCGGCTTGTTTAGTTAAAGTATAGACGCCAATCACATACTCTACGCAAATGCGCAACCTCACACAGCCGGGGGAAATATCCTCCACTGTGAGGCTGCGCATTTTATGCATTAAATATGTGATTGGCGTTACAAAGATAATTAAATAATCTATTATGACTGCATTTGAGATATTATACTTTAACAAAGACTTATTAAAACGGCTTTTTGAATTAGGTCTAAAGGTTAGTGATTATAAATATGTAGATTTATACATTGACTATGAAAATATGTACAACACGGGGTATAAAGTAGTATACATTGTATCTGTTTTATCCTCAAAATATAGAATATCAGAAAGAGAAATATATAAGATAATCAATAGAATGAAAAAAAACTGTGCGCCTTGTTCAGTTTGATTATAGCTTATTTTTTGTGTTTGACGTGATCATTCAAGAATTTTGTATCATAATCAAACACAAAGAAAATGAATACGGAATATTTATCAGCACCATTACCATTTGTAGGACAAAAAAGAATGTTTGCACAGAAATTTAAAGAAGTATTGAAAGAATATCCAGATAACTCTGTTTTCGTTGACTTATTTGGAGGTTCTGGGCTTCTGTCACATATTACTAAAAGAGAAAAACCGAATGCAACAGTAATATATAACGACTATGATAATTACAGAATGCGATTAAATAATATCAATCGGACGAATGCATTACTTTCTGATTTGCGTAAGCTTACGATTGATTGTCCACGACAAAAATTGATTCCAGAACCGATACGAGGGTTGATATTAGAACGACTTCGTCAAGAAGAAACGACTGGTTTTGTTGATTATATTACCATATCTTCTTCATTACTATTTTCTATGAAATATTGTATGAATCTAAAGGATTTGCAAAGGGAAAGCTTTTATAATAACATAAGGAAGCAAGATTATCCGTTATGTACTGATTATTTGAATGGGCTTGAAATAGTTTCTTGTGATTATAAAGAATTGGTCAAGAAATACAAGAATTTGCCCAATGTCGTATTTTTAGTTGATCCTCCTTATCTTTCTACTGAAGTCGGAACTTATCGCATGAATTGGAGGCTTTCAGATTACTTAGATGTATTATCCATACTAGTGGATAAGTCATTCATTTATTTTACAAGCAACAAATCATCTATATTAGAGTTGTGCTGCTGGATGGGTAATCATCCCAATATTGGTAATCCGTTTAATAATGCGAAAAAGGAAGAATTCAATGCTAGAATGAATTACAATTCTACTTATACTGATGTAATGCTTTATAAAAAAGAATTTATTTAGTATTTAAGTAGCATTTAATAAATCAATAAAAAGGCTAGAGGATGGGGAAATCTTTTAGCCTTATTT
>OOIF01001631.1_pt1 | contig 17918 bp, 14 predicted proteins | sample 1691961 | NCBI WGS metagenome assembly OOIF01 (sample SAMN06348146, study PRJEB24527) | human gut metagenome | biome: human gut; feature: ankylosing spondylitis patient; material: feces | host: Homo sapiens | place: China | collected 2015-10 | reverse complement strand
GCGAGGCGGTGGAGACCCAGGACCGGGTCACCCTGTCCGTCACCGACCTGACCCGTCTGTCCCCCCTGCTGGCGGCCTATGAGACCTTCGGCCAGGAGGCCCTGACCGCCGCGGCGGAGGACCCGGGCTTCTTTGCCCAGCTGGGCCGGGCCGCCGCCCAGAGCGAGAACTATGGCGGCAACACCCGGGAGCAGGGCTACACCAACATGGTGGACCTGGGCCACCTGGCCCGGCAGACCGCCTGGATGCTGCCCTCGGCCCAGGACGTGTGCGATGCCCTGGCCGACTGCGTGATCTATCAGGTGGGCGGCCAATACCGCAGCGAGGCCACGGGTCTGAGCTGCTACTATACCTACAGCGGCGACCTGGACGACCTGAGCGGCTATCTGGCCATGGGGGAGAGCACGGCCTTTAAGAATCTCTACACCTATGCCCTCACCGGACAGCCGGAGGATCAGGACTATGTGTCCTCTCTGGACATCGACTCCCTGCCTCAGCTGCGCACCCTGGCCGACACGGATTGGGACGGTGCGCCCCTGGACGTGGACGAGAACGGCACCGCTTTCCTCACCCTGGGCCCGGATGCCCAGGACATCCTGTCTGGCATCGGTTTCTCCCTGTTCTATGTGGACGAGGAAAACGACCAGATGATGCTGCTGGGCACCGACAACGACATGAATGCCGACTGGGACAACGGCGTGTTCTACGACAACTTCCGGGGCGTGTGGGGGGCCATCGACGGCCACATGGTCTATATGGAGCTTGCCTACGACGGCGAGGACTATAACCTGTACTCCGTGCCCATCCTGCTCAACGGCGAGCCCTATAACCTGCAGGTCGCCTATGACTTCACCACGCAGGAGTGGAGCATTCTGGGTGCCAGCCAGGGCCTGGACGACACGGGCATGGCCAGTAAAGAGCTGCGCCTGTTAGAGGCCGGGGACCAGATCACCACCATCTGGCAGATGTCCACCTACAGCGGCGACGACGACTTTGAAATGTACGCCGCCGAGGAGTTTACCGTCACCGACCAGACCGCCTTCAGCGAGACGGCCCTGCCCGACGGAAACTACGCCATGGTCATCACCATGCAGGACGCCGCCGGAAACGAGGCCTATTCCGACGCCGTCACCTTCCAGTGCCAAAACGGCGAGATTACCACCACGGTCTATCAGTGATCGTTTCCAAACAACAAAACCCGGGGCACACGTTCGTTAAGAGCGTGTGCCCCGGGTTTTTCTCTGTGGTTTTGTGGGAGGAAACGCTTCTGCGTTCCCCCGTGGTCTTGGCTCTTTTACATATCAAGCAGACCGGCCCTCGTCCAGAGCCTTGACTTCGTCCACGGTCAGCAGTCGAACAGACTTGGCGATCTCTTCATAGGACAGTTTGCCCAATGTGAGCAGCATACGGGCGGTCTCAACCGAATTGAGTTTGGCAGCTTCACGCGCCGCCTGATTTCTCATATCTTCCATCGCCTTGCACATAGTCGCAACTCCTTCCGTATCTTCTTTGAAATAGCGAACTCTGTCCGCCAGAATTTGATAGTGCATCTCTTCGGCGCTGGTGCAGGAAAAGTCGTGCATCGTCATCCAGCAGGCGCAGACCGCGCAGACGCTGGAGATCCTCTGCGTGCTTGCGGTCAAAATCTAAGTTGGACATCACTTCACATCCTATCTTGCCTATACTATAACATGGAAATACCAGCGGTTCAAGCTGCGTTTTTTGAACTTTTTTCAACCACTTGTTGAAGCGGAATATCAGCTCACCACGCCTCGGCAAGCAGAAAATCTGCAAGATGAACGATTTTGATGCCATTTTCGATGCCGGTGTCCATTTCGTTGAGCGTGACGACGTATTTGGGATAGTGGTCACGGATATCCATCAGGTTTCCGACCTCTCGGTCTGAAGTCATTGGAATTTGGACACAGACCTGTACATAGACCTTTTCATCCCGACGGGTTGCCACAAAGTCGATTTCCTTTGTGTCATTCTTGCCGATGAAAACATCATAGCCACGGCGCTTTAGTTCCAGAAACACGATGTTTTCCATCGCGCCGTCCAGCATCTTTCGGTTATAGCCCAGCAGAGCATACTTCAGCGACACATCGGAGAGATAATACTTCTCCTGTGTTTTCAAGATGCTCTTGCCTTGCAGATCATAGCGCTCACATGGATAGATAATGAACGCCTGCTCCAGCCAGCGCAGATAATTATAGATGCTCTCCACCGAAACTTTGCGGTGCTCACTTTTCAGGAAAGTAGAGATGGAGTTCGCGGAAAAGGTCTTGCCCATGTTCTCAATGATATACTTCACCACGCGGTCAAAAAGGTCTTGCTTGTTGATGCGGTGGCGCTTCACAATATCCCGGGAGACTACGGTATGATAAATGCCGTTGACAATTTGATAGGCACTCTGCTCGTCATACTCACTAAGCGCAATGATTGGAAAACCGCCAAAGCGAATGTATTCCTCCAGCAGTTCCCGCTCAAGGAAGGGGGTCTTGACGCCCTCGCGGTCGCGGTAGGTCTCGTGACCCTTTCCGATGACGGCGATCAGGTCGCCCTCCTGTGCGTGATCCACTGCGTAGTGCAGCGCGTCCAGACGGTCGGGGATCTCCACGAACTTTGCGTCCGGGTTGCCCTTGTTCATGCCCACGCGGATATCGGCAATAATATCCTCCACCTTCTCAAAGCGGTTGTTGTCCTCGGTGAGGATGGAGAAATCGGCCATCTTGGCGCAGATCTCGCCCATGCCGTAGCGGCGCAGCTTGGAGCGGTTGCCGCCGCAGCCGAACACCACCACCAGACGGTGGGGCTTGTAGGCCCGCAGGGTGGTGAGCAGGCTCTCGGTGGACACCTCGTTGTGGGCGTAGTCCAGCAGGATGGTGAACTTTTTGCTGATGGGCACCAGCTCCACACGGCCCTTCACCACGCACTTGCCCAGACCGTCGTGGATGGCGGCATCCGGCAGACCCAGCACCTTGCCCACAGCCAGTGCGGCCAGCGCGTTGTACACGCTGAACTCGCCGGGCATATTCACCTTGACGTCCATCTCGTCCTTGCCGGTAACGTGGAAGGCAACGCCCAGAAAATCGTGGGTGCGCAGCAGTTCGTAGCCAGTCTCGCGGTAGTCGGCGGCTTCGCTGCGGCCGTAGGTCACCAGCTTGCAGGTATGGCCTTCCAGCAGGGCGGCGGTGTTCTCGTCGTCGATATTCACCACGCCCACATCGCAGCGCTTGAACAGCTGTCCCTTCCAGCTGCGGTACTCCTCAAAGGTCTTGTGCTCACCGGGGCCGATGTGATCCGGTGAAAGGTTGGTGAACACGCCCACATCGTAGTGCACGCCCGCCACGCGGTCCATCATCAGGCCCTGACTGGATACCTCCATCAGCGCGGTATCGCAGCCGGCATCCAGAAACTCCCGGAAGGTCTTTTGCAGCTCGTAGCTTTCCGGGGTGGTGTTGGCGGTGTCCTTGTGGCGTCCCATATAGTAGATGCCGTTGGTGCCGATCATGCCCACCTTGCGGCCTGCGGCCTCCAGCACGCTTTTGATCATGTGGGTGGTGGTGGTCTTGCCCTTGGTGCCGGTGACGCCGATCATGGTCATCTGGCGGGCAGGGTTGCCGAAGAGGTTGGCGCTCATCAACGCCATGGCATAGCGGCTGCTCTCCACCTTGACCACGGTCACCCCGGGCATGGCGGAAAGGTCGATATCGTGCTGGATGACCAGCGCGCTGACCCCCTTGGCGGCGCAGTCGGCGGCAAACGTGTGGCTGTCCCGCTGGGTGCCCACGATGCACACGAACAAAAGCCCCGGGGCAGCCTTGCGGCTGTCGTAGATGATATCCGCGATCTCAGTATCCAGACTGCCCTGCACAAGGGTAAAGGGCACGCCTTCCATCAGTTGTTCCAGCTTCATACAGTCTCCTCCATAGAGCTTCTTTACATGGGGTTTTCTTCTTCGTTGGCCGTCATGCGGTCAGGGTGGGTCAGGGGCAGCTGCTCGGTATCCGCGTCAGCTGCCGGTTCGGTGGTGTCGGCAGTATCCGCGCTTTCTGCACTGTCGGTGCTGTCGGCGGCATCCTCTGCCGGAGCGGGTTCCTCTGCCTTGGGCGGCACCACATAGCCGGAGGGCAGAGTAGGTTCGCCCTGTGCAAAATAGATCTTGCGGGTGCTGCTGGCGCTGGTATGGCTGAAATCCAGCCGCCCGGTATCGGTGGGGCCGCAGCCCTTGCCGTCGGTGTTGGTCAGCACATAGCGGGCGCGGTCCAGCTTATAATCCAGATCGTTCAGCGTACCCAGCAGCACGCTGATGCGGTCCTGATACAAAAATGCGAGCTGCTCGGTGTCTGCCACTTCCAGCCGTGTCACGTCCTGCGACAGGCCGTATTCCTCCAGCTTGCTGCGCAGTGTACGCAGCGCTTCCATGCGGGCGGTCTCGGTGCTCACCGCGCTTTCGGCACTTTCCGAGCCGGAAGTGCTTGCGGCGTCCGCGTCCTCCACGAACCGGAAGCCCTGTCCCGGGGTGGTGTCCTGCAGCTTGCCGCCGTACAGGGTGCAAAGCCCCTCTGGCTGGGTGCTTTCCTCGGACAGGATCTTCCATTTGTCCGAGATCACAAGCCATTTATTGCCGTTTTGCACCGCGTAGGCGGGCACAGCCTCGGTCACCTGCACCACCACGGTGTTGGGGTAGTCCCGGATCACCTTGATGGAGCCCAGCAGCGGGAAGTTCTGCTCCAGCACAGCGGCCTTTTCGCCGGGTTCAAAGCTGAAGATGTTCTCCTCCAGCTGCACGCCCATCCGCTGCAAAATGCTGTCTGCGGAGTAGCCAGCGATCTCGGTCACCTGCTTGCCGTCCGGGGTCTGCACCTGAATGGAATTGATGCGGAACAGCATGGTCATGGTCAGGTAGATGCCCGCGCCGATGACGCACAGCAGCATGGCAAAGGCGGTCAGGCGGCGCAGCATCCGGCGGCGCCGCAATGTGGCGCGGGTCACTTTGCGCTTTTTGCGCATTTCCCGCCGGGCAGGGCTTTGCTGCGGAGCGCCCTGCGCCGGGCGCAGGCGCTGACCGTTGCCCGCCGGATGCTGCCGGTTTGCATTCTGGTAATTCTGGTTTTTCCGGCTGTTCTGCCCGCTGCGGGCATTATTTGCCGGGCGGCGCTGCTTGCCGCCGGACTTCGCGTTTTTGGGTCTGCTGCCCGCCGGGCGGTTACCGGCGGGGTACTGGGTGGTATTGCTCCCCTGCGCCGGACGGCAGGTCTGGGACTGGGTGGGGAACTGGATGCTGTTATCTGCCCGGGAGGAGCGCACACTGCCGTTGGCGCTGCGGGAAGGCGGGCGGCTGAGCGGCTCGCCGTTGTAGCCGTAGCGGCTGCTGCCGGTGCTCCGGGGCGTATGATCCTGCGAAGGCGCAGAGGTGCGCGCCACATCCCGGTTCAGGTCATAGGGTCTCGTGTTCCGGGGTCTGCCGTTGCGGTCACGGTTCTGCTGCATCATTCGCACCTTCTTTCCTGTTTATTCCGGGGCTGCATCACGGGGTCTTTACCAGCTTGAGCAGCGCCGCAGTAATGCGGTCCAGACTGTCGTCCACAGACAGGCTGCGGGCGTTTTTGCCCATTTCGGCCAGCTTGCCGGGCTGTGCCAGCATAGTAGAAACAGTCTGCACCAGCTTTTCGCCGGTCAGGTCTTTTTCTTCGATCACCACAGCCGCCCCGGCCTTCTGCAGCTCCATGGCGTTGTAGTACTGGTGGTTCTCCGCCACGTTGGGGCTGGGGATCAGCACAGCGGCGCGTCCCACAGCCTCCAGTTCGGCCAGCGTCAGCGCACCGGCGCGGCTGATGACGAGGTCTGCCGCAGCCAGCAGCTCCGGCATATTGTTGATGTATTCCTTTACCACAAGGCTGTCGCCGGGGGCAAAGCCCTTCTGCTTTTGCAGCTGCTCAAACAGCTGCACCCCGTACTGCCCGGTGGCGTGCAGGTGCAGCACCGGCTTGTGCTCATGCTGTTCCCAGGCGCACAGGTCTGCCACCACCTCGTTGACCCGGCGTGCGCCCAAGCTGCCGCCGAAGGACAGGATGACGGTGCGGTCGCCCGCACCCAGCTGTGCGCGGATGGCCTCGCGGTTGGCGGCCTGTGCAAACACCTCCGGCCGCACGGGGTTGCCCACCACAAGGGTCTTGTCCGGTGCGCCCAGCTTTTCCACGGCGGCGGGCACGGCGGCAAACACGATATCCACATCCGGGGCCAGCAGCTTGTTGGTCACACCGGGGAAGGCATTCTGCTCGTGCAGGGCGGTGTGGATGCCCATTTTGGCGGCGCAGCGCACCACCGGGCCGGACACATAACCGCCGCAGCCGATGACGAGATCCGGCTTTACTTCCTTCATCATGGCCTTGGCCTTAGGGCCGGAGAGGGCCAGATTCCACAGGGTAATGATATTGCGCTTGATGTTGTGCAGGCTGAGCTTACGCTGGAAGCCGGTGATCTCAATATGGTGGAAGGGGTAGCCCGCCTGTGTGACCAAACGGTACTCCATGCCCTCCTTACGGCCTGCAAAGTGGATCTCGGCGGTAGGGTCGGCCTTTTTCAGAGCACCGGCAATGGCCAGTGCAGGGTTGATATGTCCGGCGGTGCCGCCGGCTGCGATGAGAACACGCATGGTGATTCCTCCTTATAAACGCCCGGCTACAGGCCGGGCGGGCTTGCGGTTTGTTTTACTGTTCTGTACGGGCTGCGCGGGCAGAAGCCAAGTCAATGGTCTTGCGTGCAAGTTCTGCTTCCCGCTCGGCGCGGGCGGCCTCCCGCTGGGCACGCATCTGCTCCCGCTGCTGCGCTGCCCGCTCGCCGTTGCGGCCAATGTTCACCATTACGCCCATCTCTGCCAGCAGCAAAATCAGGCTGGTACCGCCGGAGGAGAAGAAAGGCAGGCTGATGCCGGTGTTGGGCAGGGTGTTGGTGACCACGGCGATGTTGCAGAACACCTGCCACGCGATCTGTGCCATAATGCCGATGCCCACCATGGTGCAGTACAAATTCTCGGCCTTATAGGCGATGAGCAGTCCCTGCACGATGAACAGCACGAACAGCACGATAATGAGCACCGCACCGATGAAGCCCAGCTCCTCGCACACCACACTGAAGATGAAGTCGTTGGTGCTTTCCGGCAGCCAGAGCTGCTTTTCCACGCTGTTGCCCAGCCCCAGCCCCTTCAGCCCGCCGGAACCGATGGCGTAAAGGCTCTGCACGGTCTGGTCGGTCATTTGGCTCAGATCCTGCGTCCAGCCGTCCAGACGCTTTTGCAGGTAAGGGATGGAGTCCACATGGGAGAGCAGGGTCTCCAGCAGGGTGCCCGCCGTGATGGCACCCGCCCATGTCAGCACACCGCCGCTGCCGGACAGCAGCAAAATAGTGCCCACCACCGCCACCGTCAGCACGATGCCGGACATATGCGGCTCCAGTGCCAGCAGGATGACCACCGGTATAAGGGGCAGCACCGGCACCACCAGCTGCTTCCACACCCGCACCCGCAGCCACTCCCCGGGGGTAAGCAGGATGCGGCGCTCCGGGTCCAGCCGCTCCACCTGCGGCGCTTTGGCCGCAAGATGGGAGCTGAACAGGATCATTTCAAACTTTGCCACCTCGGAGGATTGCAGTGTAAACCCGCCGAAGCGGATCCAGCGGCGGCAGCCGTTCAGAGGGGCCATGGTCAGGGTGACGGCCAGCATGGCCAGCACGATGATGTAGCCCGGCACCACCATCTTGCGCAAAAAGCGGTGATCCATATAACTCATCAGGAACATACAGGCCAGCCCGATCATCATGCACAGCGCCTGCTGCTTGATGTAGTGGAAGCTGTCGCCCATGCGCAGGTAACCGGTGGTGTAGCTGGCGCTGAACAGCATCACCAGCCCAAAGATCATAATAACAGCCAGCGTAGCCAGCCAGTCGATCAGCAGCCGGGACCACGGGCCCGGGTCTCGCTGGAACACCGACACCGGCGCTCTGTGTTTTTTGCGGATAGTCGCCATCTGCGCTCCCTTCCCTCTCTGTGCCCGGTCAGCACCAGCGCAGCAGCGCCAGCGCCAGCACATAGCCGACAGCGCTCAGCGCAAAGCTGCACAGAAACACCGTCTCCGGGCTCATTTTATGCTTTTTTACCCAGCAGCGCAAGGGCTTGCCGGTGCGTTTTGCACACAGCAGCTGCGCTGCCAAAAGTCCGCCCGCCGCCCAGAAGGGCAGCGCCAGCGGCACGGTCAGGCTGGTCATGTCCAGACTGAGCGGGATGCAGCCGATGGCACCCGCCGCCAGCAGACTGCCGCAGCAGCCCACCCCCAGCCTTGCCGGGGGAAAGGCCCACAGCAGCAGCGCCACCAGTGCCCCGGCAAGCGCGGCGGGCAGCACCGCCAGCCCGGAAACGCCCAGACCGGCCTCTACCATCATCAGCGCCAGCATGGCCACAAAGGCCGCACCGCACACCGCGCCCTCGTCCCGCTCGGCGATGCGGGCGCACTCGGCCAGTGCCACCATGAGCACCGCCCACAAAAAGGGCACGGCGCTGCCCAGCAGCACATACCCCGCCCCGGGCACGCCCAGCCCCCGGGGCAGACAGCCCGCTGCCCGCAGCAGCAAAAGAACGAATGCCGCGGCCAGTGCTTCCAGCAAAAGCCGCACGTCCCGCCGCAGCCCCAGCGCCGCCGGGCTGCGCATCCGGGCAAGATCTTCTGCAAGACCCACTGCCCCAAAGGCAAGGCTTCCGGCCAGTGCCGTGAGCAGCCGTGTCATCAACCGGCCCTCGCTGCCCAGCAGCTCCGGCTGACCCACGCAGGCGGCAAGCCAGCCCACACCCACTGCAGCCACCGTGCCCGCCGCCGCACACAGCCCGCCCCACAGCGGGGCGCGCAGGGGTGCAGGCCGGGGCTGCTCAGACTGTACCGGCTGCTGTTGTTGTTCGCGGCGTTCCAGCACCCGCCGCAGCGGCACAAACAGGCTGCACAGGGCTGCCGTAAGGGCAAAGCCCAGCACCACCGCCGCTGCCAAGGCGAAACGCTCCATAGATCAGACACTCCATTTCGCCAAATAGTTATACTTCCGTTTCTTTATGCTCTTCGTAGAAGATATCCAGCACTTTTTCCAGTGCCATGCCGTGGCTGGCCTTTACCAGAACGGCATCGCCGGGCTGCACCCGGCTCAGCAGGGCATCGGCAGCCTCGCGGTAGCTGTCCGCGTGCAGGGTCTCTACTCCCTTGGCGGCAGCCACCACGGCGGTGCGCTTGGCCTGCTCGCCGTAGGTGATCAGGCAGTACAGCCCGCTCTCGGCGGCAAGGCGCCCCAGTTCCTCATGTGCTTCGCGGCTCAGCTCGCCCAGCTCCAGCATATCGCCCAGCAGGGCAAAGCGGCGCTTGCAGGGGAAGTCCTTGAACATTGCCAGCGCGGCCTTCATGCTGTCCGGGTTTGCGTTGTAGCAGTCCTCGATAACGGTCACGCCCTCGCTGTCCACCACCTTCTGGCGGCGGCCGGTCTGTTCAAAGTTGGAAAGGCCCCGGATGACCCTCTTGGCGTCGCAGCCCAGACGGGTGGCGGCGCAGTAGGCGGCCAGAGCATTTGCCACATTATGGCGTCCCATGGCGGGGATGTTCACCACAAAGGTACCATGCTCCTGATCTTCCAGCACAAAGCTCATGCCGTCAGTCTCCTGCCGGATGGACAGGGCGCAGACGTCTGCGTTCTCATCGTTCAGGCTGAACCACACCGGGCGCACATGGGCGGGGAGCACTGCCTTGCGCAGGAAGGGGTCGTCGTAGTTCAGTACCAGCGGCGCACCCTCCGGCAGACCGTTGCAGATCTCCAGCTTTGCCTTGCAGATGTTCTCCTGACTGCCCAGATTGCCGATATGAGACACGCCGATGCAGGTGATGATGCCCACGTCCGGCCGTGCTGCCCGCGCCAAACGGTCGATCTCGCCGGCGTGGCTCATACCCATCTCGATGACCGCGTACTCGGTGCTGCTTTCCAGCCGCATCAGGGTGCGGGGCATGCCCAGTTCATTGTTCTGGTTGCCCTCGGTCTTGATGGTCTCGCCAAAGCTGCTCAGGGCGGCGTAGGTCATCTGCTTGGTGGTGGTCTTGCCCACGCTGCCGGTCACGCCCACCATCTTGGGGTGGTACTGGCTGCGGTAGTTTGCGCCCATCACCATCATAGCGTGGTAGCTGTCCGGGCAAAGGATGGCCTTTTCTTCCGGCACACCGGGCACGGGGTGGTTGACCACCACATACTCCGCGCCCTGCTCCAGCGCACGGGCGGCGAAATCATGGCCGTCGAACCGCTCGCCGGGGAAGGCCACAAAAATGCAGCCGGGCTTTACCTCGCGGCTGTCGGTGGTGACCAGTGCCACCTCCGGGTCACTGGTCAGTTTTCCGGCAGGCACCAGCCCTGCCAGAAGCTTGCTTGCATGGATTTTTTCCATTGTTCTATCCCCTCTCGTTCTATTGAATGCTGCACCCTCATCCGTCACTGCCTTGCGGCAGCGCTTTATGCTGAAAGCTCTGGTCGAGGATGCCGAAAAAGCTGTTTTACCCACAGGTCAGGGTGATGATGGTGCCGCGCTGCACGCTGGAGCCAGGCTCGGCGCTTTGCGCCTGTACCGTGCCGCTGCCTTCCACCACACAGTTCAGCCCGGCGGCGCTCAGCATCTGGCGGGCAAAGTCCGGGCTCTTGCCGGTCACATCCGGCACCTCGGTGCGGCTGCCCTCGTAGGTATCGGTATACAGGTAGATGGTGGTGCCGTAGGGCACCTTGCTCCCCGCGTGGGGGTACTGATAGGTGACCGGGGCAGCAGTCTGGCTGCTCTGGCTCTCCTGCAATTGATGCTTTAAGCCCTGAATGTTCAGGCTCACCTGTGCGTTGCTCCACTCGGTGCCCACAAGGTTCGGCACCGTAACGATGGTGCCGCTGCGGTCCTCGCCGTCGGTGGCGATGCCAAGATAAGGGGCTACCTCACTGATGATATTGCCCGCCACAGGGGCTGCAAGGATGGAGGAATAGTCCGTCCGGGCGTTGTTGGGGTCGTCCAGCATGACGTAGACCAGAATTTCCGGGTCGTTGGCGGGCAGCACTGCCACGAAGGACGCCACCTTTTTATAGTCGCCGTCGGCGCGGCGGTGCATATTCAGCTGCTCGGAGGTGCCGGACTTGCCGCCGATGCGGTAACCGGACACATAGGCGTTTTTGCCGCCGCCGGTGCCGTTGCCTACCTCATACTCCATCATCTCCCGGATGACCTCGCTGGCACTCTGGCTGATGACCTGACGGCGCACATTTGCGCCGATCTCCTGAATGACATTGCCGTTGGCATCGGTGATCTTATCCACCACATGGGGGGTGACCAGATACCCGCCGTTGACGGTGGCCGCAATGGCGGTGCACATCTGCAGCGGGGTGATGGCCATGGCCTGACCGAAGGAGGAGGAAGCCAGCTGCACCTCGCCCAGCTGGTCGGCGCGGTAGTACTGCATAAAGTTGGTCTCGCTGGGCAGGTCCACCCCGGTGCGGGCGGTAAAGCCGAAGGCATCGAAGTAGTTATAGAACTGCTGCGAGCCGACGCGCTGCCCCAGCTGGATGTAGTAGATGTTGCAGCTCTTGCGCAGTGCCTCGGCCATATTGAGCAGGCCGTGCGCCTTGCGTCCGGCGCAGTGGTAGGTCTCCTTCGCTACGCCGTAAGCGCCGGAGCAGGTAAAGGTGGTGTTCATGGTGGCCACACCGGAGTCGATGCCCATGGCGGAGGTGATGACCTTGAACACAGAGCCCGGGTAGTACAGCTCGGTGATGGCCTTGTTTTTCCACAGGATATCCCGATAGTAGCCGGAATAGTCCGCTTCCTCGTCCAGAATTTTGTTGCCCTGCTCGTCGGTGATGTAGTTGCCGTCGGCATCCTTTTTATAGATGCCGTAAAGTTCCGGCTCTGCGTGCACCAGCTCGTTGAGGTAAGCCTCGTTGGCAGTGAAGTTCAGCGGGTCGTTGGGGTCAAAGTCCGGCTTGGAAGCCATGGCAAGGATAGCGCCGGTCTTAACGTTCATTACAATGGCGCAGCCGCGGTTTTCCACCGTATTGGCTGCAATGGCCTCGTTCAGGTACCGCTCCGCGATCTCCTGCACATTCACATCCAGCGACAGCACCAGATTGGAGCCGTCCTTGGCGGCAAAGGTAGTGGCGTTAGCATCTGCAATGGCGTTGCCCACCGCGTTGCGCTGGGTGATGGTGCGGCCATCTACACCGGCCAAGGTGGACTGGTAGGATTTTTCCAGTCCGTAGGTGCCGACGCCGTCCGCATCCGTAAAGCCCAGCACCGCTGCGGCAAAGGCACCGTAGGGGTAGTTGCGCTGGAAGCTCTTTTCCGAGGACACCGAGATGCGCCCCTTGCGGGAGGTATCGGTGGCCTTTTTGTGCGCCTTGTTGAAGCTGGTGACGTATTTTTCAATGGAAAGCTTCACCGCGTTGTTCACCTTGGTGGCAAGGGTAACGTAGGCAGAATCCAGCCGGGAAAGTGCATCGTAAACGGTCTGGTACTGCTGCTGGTACTCTGCCGAGGAAGTGTCCACGCTGTCCAAGCTCTCGCCGTCCCCGGAGAGCAGACGCAACGTCAGCTCCCGGCTCACCTCAGCGCACATGGCGGGGTCCAGCGTTTTGGTCACGGTGTCGTCATCGTTGGTCTTGCTGGTATAAAGGATGCTGCTGTAACTGGGGTCTGCCCAGATAGTCCACACCACGCTGGTGGAGGCAAGGGTGATGCCGGAGGCATCGTAGATCTCGCCCCGGGTGGCCTTGATGGTGGTATCCAGCAGCTGCTGCTGGGCGGCGTACTGGCGGTACTCTGCCCCGTGGATGATCTGGATATTATACAGGCTGCGGATGACGATGGCAGCTGCCGCCACCACCGCAAGGATGCCCAGACGGCTGCAAAGCCGCCGCACCCGGCTGTCCAGCCGGTCCCGGCCGGAGGCCGGACGCAGGCGGTAGCCCCTGCTTTTTTTGTTACGGAAAGGTTCTTGCATTGGTTCTCTCCTGCGGGGCGTGCACTGCATTCCGCGCGCCCTGCGCTGTTATTTGTTCAGACTGCGGTGTCCATAAACCGAAAAAAGCGTGCGCTGCCGCACGCTTTTTCCGTTTATCTCACGGTGCCCAGAATGTTCACCGCACCGGTGTACAAAAAGTCGGTCCATTGCCGCACGGTGGATTCCCGGCGCACCAGTGCGCCGCTCTCCCCCAAGCGGATGTAGGTGATCTGGCTGGGGTCTACTTTCATCAGACCCAGCCGCCCTGCGGTCTCCTCCACGCTGGCAATGTTGGTCTTGCTGTTCAGAGTGCTGTTGTAGTAGGTATACTGGCTCTGCTCGCTGACCAGACGTGCCTTTGCGGATTGGATCTGGTCGTTCAGCTCCACCAGCTGCGCCTCGCTCCACAGCAGGCTGATGGCAAAGCCCACCAGCAGTGCTGCCGCCACCAGATTCATGGCGTTATGTACGGCGGCCTGCAGCGGGTTCAACCGCCGCTTGCCGCCCTTTGCTACCCGCAGGTTTGCTTTGCGCTGCGGCTGCGGTGCCCTGCGGCGGCGCACCGCGTTACGATCGTATGCTGGCTGACCCATGGTTTCTCTCCTCCTCACAATGCCGGTGCTTTCGGCATCTCAGCATTTTTCCAATACACGCAGGTGGGCGGAACGGCTGCGCCGGTTCTCCTCCAGCTCCTGCGTGTCAGCTTCAATGGGTTTGCGGGTAATAAGTTTTGCCTTTGCCTTGCCGCCGCATACACACACCGGAAACTCCGGCGGGCAGGTACAGGCTGTGGACCAGCGGCGGAATTTGTTCTTGACCAGCCGGTCCTCCAGAGAGTGGAAGGTGATCACGCACAACCGGCCGCCCGGTGCAAGGTGATCGAAAATGGTATCCAAGCCCTCTTCCAGCGCGTCCAGTTCGTGGTTCACTGCAATGCGCAGCGCCTGAAAGGTGCGGCGGGAGGGGTTCTTGTTCTTGCGGCGCTCTGCCGGGGGCATGGCGCTTGCCACGATATCTGCCAGCTGCAGGGTGGTCAGGATGGGAGCGGTTTCCCGCGCCTCCACGATCTTTCCTGCGATCTGCCACGCATAGGGCTCCTCGCCGTAATCCCGCAGGATGCGGGCCAGTTCCTCGCGGCTTTCGGTGTTCACAAGATCTGCGGCGGTCTCGCCCTGCTGGCTCATGCGCATATCCAGCGGTGCGTCCGCCCGGTAGGAAAAGCCCCGGGCGGCATCGTCCAGCTGGTGGCTGGAAACGCCAAGATCCAGCAGTGCGCCGTTGATCTTTTCAATGCCCAGCTGCTCCAGCGCCTGTCCCGCATAGCGGAAATTGATCTGCACCACGGTGGCAGGCAGCCCGGCAAGGCGGGCGCGCGCGGTCTGCACCGCGTCCGGGTCCTGATCCAGCGAGATGAGTCTGCCGCCCTTGGCGGCGTCCAGCCGCAGGGCGATCTGGCGGGAATGTCCCGCGCCGCCGGCGGTGCCGTCCAGATAGGTGCCCGCCGGGTCGATGGCAAGCCCTGTCAGGCACTCGTTCAGCAAAACGGGGATATGCTCAAACGAGGCCGGGTCAAAGGGCTGCTGTTCTTCAAAGGCCATTGGCACGGCCTCCTTTCTCGGTTTAGTTTTTTGCATCAGAGGTGCAGTTTGCGCAGCCGCTCGGCGCGCTGGTCGTTGGTCACGGCGGCGCGGCGGGCGTTCCAGACCTCAGTGGCCCAGATCTCGGCGTGGTTACGGTTGCCGATGATGGTCACGTCCTTTTCCAGTCCGGCGTAGGCGCGCAGCTCCGCGGGCAGCAGGATGCGTCCCTGCTTGTCCGGCACCACCTCGCAGGCGGTGCTGAACAGGTCGCCGGAGATCGCCCAGCTGTCCATCAGCTCATCGCTTTCCAGCTTGTCCGCCAGCCGCTCCACTTCTTCCATGGGCAGTGCGAACAGGCAGCTGTCCACCCATTCCAGCACCACGAAGCTCTCGCCCATGGCATCGCGGAATTTTGCGGGGAAGTTCAGCCGCCCCTTGGCGTCGATGGTGTAATCATAACGGCCAAAAAACACGCGCTGTTCCCCCTTTCAGGGGCGTTTTCAGGGCGTGTGCCCTACTTTTACCCACTTTGCCCCACCGATACATCTTTATTGTAGCAAATCAGACCCGTGAATGCAAGGGTTTTCGGGCGGCTTTTGGCCGCAAAAATCCACAAAAAAAGTCCCTGTGAGCCGTCATTTTTGCTCGCAGGGACTGCATTTTCCGTAATGTGTGGAATTTGTGTGGAAAGTTGACCGTTATCAGCCGTTTTTCTTGGCGTTCTGGCGCAGGCTGTTACGGATGTTTTTGACCTGTGCGGCGTTTTCCACCATGGTATCCTCGGTGGTGCGCAGCATATTCTCGCAGTAGTCGGTCACGGTCTGGCGCAGGGTGCGCGCCTCGGTCTGGGCTGCGGAGGTGATCTCAGAAGCGCGCTGCTGGGCGGCCTTGACGATCTCGGCGTCGCTGACCAGAATGCGGGCGCGCTCCTCGGCCTTTTTCACAATAGCCTGTGCCTGTGCGTTGGCGCTGTCCACGATCTGTGCCCGGTCATTCACGATCTGCTGCGCCTGCCGCAGCTCGCCGGGCAAAGCCGCCCGCACCTCGTCCAGATAATCCCGGATCTGTTCCACATTCACGATGCGCTTGCCGCCGGAAAGGGGCACGTTTGCGCTCTCTTCCAGTGCATCCTCAATGGTATCCAAAAGCTCGTTCACGTTCATAAGGCTTCTCCCTCCTGCTCAGCGGCGGGCTGCATGGGCTTTGTGTACTTCCACAGCAGCACCTTGCCATATTTATACTGTTTCTGCAGGGTCAGACTGCCCGCCTGCGCGGGCAGCACGATGCCTGTTTCGCTCTCGCACAGCACGATGCCGCCCGGAGCAACGCACTTTTCCACGGCGGGCAGGATCTTTTCCAGCGTGCCGCCACGGAAGGGCGGGTCCAGCAGCACCAGATCGAACTGCTCCCGGCAGGCCGATAAGAACCGCGCAGCCTCGCCGATATTCACCCGGCTGCGGTCGAAAACGCCGCAGGCCTTGCAGTTGCGCATCACGATGCTTACGGCCTCCCGGCTCTCGTCCAGAAAGACGCACCGGGCCGCACCCCGGCTGAGCGCCTCGATGCCCAGCTGGCCGCTGCCGGCATACAGATCCAGCACCCGTGCCCCGGGCAGGTCAAACTGTACGATGCTGAACATCGCCTCTTTGACCTGCGAGAGGGTGGGGCGGGTGACATCGGTGCCGGGCAGTGCTTCCAGCCTGCGGCCCCGGGCTTCTCCTGCGATCACGCGCATGATGTTACCTCCTTGCCGTAGCTGCCGCCCCCGCGGCAGCCGGTTTGAACTCTTTCGTATCCTTTATTATCTCCCAACTGCATAGCATTGTCAAGAGCCCGCATTGCGCTGCGCACGGCTTTGTGCTACAATCATAGCAGCAATATTGCGCATTTTACGGCGCATTTCAGCAAAGGAGAGTATATAGCATGAAAGTTCTGCTCATCAACGGCAGCCCCCACGAGAAGGGCTGCACCTACACCGCCCTTTCCCTCATCGCCGGGGAGCTGAAGGCACAGGGCATCGAAACCGAGATCCTGCACGTCGGCGGTCAGCCCGTGGGCGGCTGCATCGGCTGCGGCGGCTGCCGCAGCGGCAACGGATGCGTGTTCGGCGGCGTGGTCAACGAGGCCATCGAGAAGGCCAAGACCGCCGACGCCTTTGTGTTCGGCAGCCCGGTGCACTACGCCTCCGCTGCGGGCAACATGGCCAGCTTTATGGACCGTCTGGCCTACGCGGGCGGCAAGTATCTGGCCTACAAGCCCGCCGCCATCTGCGCTTCCGCCCGCCGGGCCGGCACCACCTCCGCGCTGGATCAGCTGGTCAAGTACCCGGAGTTCTTCCACATGCCGCTGGTGAGCGGCTCCTACTGGCCCATGGTGCACGGCTCTAACCCCGAACAGGTTTTGCAGGATGAAGAGGGCTGCGCCGTGATGAAAGAGCTGGGTCGGAACATGGCCTGGCTGCTCCAGTGCATCGAGGCAGGCAAGGCCGCCGGGATCTCCCACCCGGAGAACCCCCGCCGCCCCATGACCAATTTTATTCGATAATTTTCCCATGAAAGCACCGAAATTGCACTTCGGTGCTTTTTTCGTTCATAACTTTGTGGTAGCATAGGAAGAGAATGTTGATTCACCGAGGGAGAGAACGGCGATGGAACACTACGATTGGAACGACGGCTGGCTGTTTGCCCCCGTCTTTACCCCCGCACTCGTACAGCCGGACCGCGCGGAAGAGCTGACCCCCGTGCGCGTCCCGCACACGGTCAAGCCCCTGCCCTACAACTACTGCAACGAGAACGATTACCAGCGGCTTTCCGGCTACCGGAAAGAGTTTTTTGCGCCCAAGGAGTGGGAGGGCCGCACGGTCCTGCTCACGTTCGGGGCAGTGGCCCACGACGCCACCGTTTTCTGCAACGGGCGGCGGATGTTCCACCACGGCTGCGGCTACACTGCTTTTACGGTCGATCTGACCGCCGCTCTCCGGCTGGGCCAGAAAAACGTGGTGGCCGTCCGGTGCGACAGCCGCGAGGATCTGAACATCCCGCCCTTTGGCGGCCAGCTGGACGGCCTGACCTACGGCGGCATCTACCGCGCCGTCTCGCTGGACATCAAGGAGCCCGCCTACCTGCGGGATATCTTCATCGAGGCAAAGGCCGAGGGCGATTTCCGCATCTATTCCTCCACTGTGGGCGAGACGGTGGGCTGCACGTTACAGGCCGAGATCCGCAGTCCCTCGGGCAGCCGGGCCCTCTACCAGGGGGAGCTCTCCCTCCCTATCGTGGGCACTTTGAAC
>OOIF01001621.1_pt1 | contig 18019 bp, 19 predicted proteins | sample 1691961 | NCBI WGS metagenome assembly OOIF01 (sample SAMN06348146, study PRJEB24527) | human gut metagenome | biome: human gut; feature: ankylosing spondylitis patient; material: feces | host: Homo sapiens | place: China | collected 2015-10 | reverse complement strand
TTATCCCAAATTTTACCTATTGGATTATGGGGATTACAGAAAATCATTAATGTTGTTTGACTTAAAGAAAGTTTTCTTTCTAAATCTTCAAAATCAATATGATATTCCTCATATTGTTTTCCGTATTTAATTTTTCCCGGAAGTGTCTTTATTTCTGCAAAAGAAAAATCACACTTCATAACTTCTGAAATTACATATGTAATCTCTGACATTACTGTTCCTGCCTTGAAAGCCTGTCCATAGCACTTCCAGCAATATTGCAGTCTCTTTCCTGAATAAAAATTCTCGCAGAACCTCCTTCGTTCTAAAATATTCTATTTACACTTTTATTTATTAAGCTCTCTTCTTTGAATAAGCGGCTGCTCCTGCAAGTACAAATACCATTGCAAATGATGCATATATTACCATCATGCTGTCACCTGTGCTTATATCATCTTTTGATGTTGAAGGTGCTTCTGTTGAAGCTTTTGCTTCGTATACAATTACATATGGTGAGAATGATGTTGCTGTAATAACTGTTGTTATCTTTTTTGCTAAACCTTTTCTAAACATGTTCTTTCCTCCTGTATTCTACTATACTTTAGAAAATATTATTTCATACATAGTATATTTATCCCCCGGTATTTTTCTGTCAATAATTATATTTGTATTTTTAACGATATATACCAATTGGACATATTTAATTTAGCAGAACTTACAGACATGCCAATTTAATATACAATATACAAAACCCCCATCAGCCTCTTATCAGCCGATGGGGGATTAATAATCTTTATTTCTGTTTTGTATATGTTACCGATTCATTATTTCTTGTCATAGTAAGGACATCACCGTCTATACTATATGTATATTCCTGTTCATCCTTCTGTCCAAGTATTTCAGTTACAATCTTTAATGTGTTGTCGTTCGTTTCATATGTGAACGACTTTGAAACTGTTGTTCCAATTGAAATTTTACCAGTTCCGTCTTCATTAAAAAGATATACTGTCTCACTTCCACTGTCAGCACCCCAGCTTCCAGCTATGGAAACTTTCTTTGCTTTGCCACATGATGCAAGCATAAGCACTGCTACAAGTGCCAATATCGTCAACGAAATTTTTTTCATACAGATTTCTCCTTTTTAAGTAAAATGTGTTCTCTGGAGTAAATAAAAACTCTTCTTCTCTACAATTCAAGCTTTTCAAGGGAGTCAACAATCTTAGTAAACTGCATTCCATGTGATGCTTTGACCAATATATTGTCACCTTTTTTTAATAATTTTGTAAAATCTTTTTCAAGCTCATCTTTCGTATTATACGAATGAACATCACAGGCAGAAACAGTTCTTACACCTGCTGCAATATTTTTTGAAAGTTCACCAACTGTAATAAGCACGTCTATATTTTTATCTTTAAAATATTCTCCAACTCCGTAATGAAGCTGTTTTTCTTCTTCTCCAAGTTCAAACATATCACCAAGGATTGCCACTTTGCGGCCTTTAGACGATGCAAGGACATCTATTGATGATTTCATTGAAACAGGGTTTGCATTATAACAATCATCCAGAATAAGAAGACTGTCAGTTCTTATAATATGATTTCTGCCGGCAAGCGTCTCCATATTGGCAATTCCGTCCGCAATCTCTTTTGATGTAAGTCCGAATACAGCACCGCAGCTGCCATTGAATTATATACCATATGAATTCCTGCGACAGGAATATGCACATCAAAATCATTTATATTATCTGCTGTATTAACATTGCATATACGTGCTGTCATGCCTTCCAGACCATTATTTACAATATTTTCTGCATATATTCCACATTTATTTTCAATTCCGAAAAATACAGGCTTTTTATCATAAACATCCTTAATTGTAATAAGCTTATCATCATCACCATTAAGAATAACTGTTCCATCAGGATTCATAGACTTAAATATTTCAGTCTTGGCTTTAAGAATTCCATCTCTTGTTTTAAGATTTTCAAGGTGGCACCATCCGATATTTGTAATCACACATACATCCGGACACGCAATTGCTGTCAGCCTTGTCATCTCACCAAAATCACTTATTCCCATCTCAAGCACTGCAATTTCATCACTTTCCTCAAGCGTAAAAACAGTAAGCGGAAGACCTATTTCATTATTAAAATTCCCCTGTGTTTTCTTCACTTTATATTTCTGTGCAAGAACAGATGCAATTGTTTCTTTTGTACTTGTTTTTCCGACACTTCCTGTGATTCCGACAACTTTAATATCAAGCTGCTGTCTGTAATAAGCTGCAAGCTGCTTTAATGCTGTAAGTGATGATTCAACCTGTATATATGGCCTGCTTTCTCCAGGAAGTTCACGCTCTGAAATACAGCACAACGCACCGTCATCAAAACATTTTCCTATATAATCATGTCCGTCACTTTTCTCACCGCATATTGCAATAAACACTCCATTTTTCTGAATCTTACGGCTGTCAGTTGTTATCGCTGATATTTCAATATCAACTGCACCTTCATCACCATGATATATGCCATGACAAGCCTGTGTCATGGCTCTAATTGTCATTCCCTTCATATTGACTCCAATCAGTTAATAATTATTCATATTTAGCTAATGACAACTCAACAAGTTTCTGTGTAAGTTCATCATATGAAATTCCAACTACCTGTGCTTCCTGAGGAACAAGGCTTGTTGCTGTCATTCCCGGAAGTGTGTTGATTTCAAGGCAGAATATCTGTCCATCTTCATTCATAAGTTCATCTACTCTCGCAAATGCCTTTATTCCTGCCGCCTCACATGCCTTTTCTGCCCATCTTTGCATTCTCTGTGAAGTCTCTTCATCAACTTTGGCAGGACATGTCTCCTTTGTAGCACCGGCACTATATTTATTCTTATAATCATAGAAACCATTCAATGGCTCTATCTCAATTACAGGAAGTGCTTTTCCGTCAATTACAGCTACAGAAAATTCTCTTCCTTTAACATATTCTTCAACAATTATTTCATCTTCAAGCGAAAATGCCAAATCCACTGCTTCTTTGAATTCAGCTTCATTTTTTGCAATTGATACACCGACACTTGAACCGCCACAGCATGGCTTTACAACACATGGAAATGGTACATATTCAAGCTTATGGCCTTTTTTTAATGTTATTCCCTTAGGAACAGGTACTCCTTCAGTTGCAAGCATTTTCTTTGTAAGATGTTTATCCATTGAAATAGCACTGCTTAGATAGTCTGTTCCTGTATATTTTATTCCAAATAAATCAAATGCTGCCTGAATTTTACCATCTTCACCATTAGAACCATGAAGTCCTATATATACAATATCCGCAGCCTTACATACATCAAGAACCATAGGTCCGAAGAAGCCTTCAGATTTTTCTTTTCTTTCAGTCTCAATCTCTTTAATCTTCGGGCTCATCTTTCCAAGTTCTGAAGCAAGCTCCTCTAAATCATTCTTATCATTAAAGAAATCCTGTACATTATCATATTTATCACTTCCAAGAAAAACATCAATCATATTGGCATTATGACCATTTCTTCTAAGTGATGCACATATAAGTTTACCTGATGAAAGCGAAACATCTCTTTCAGTGCTTGTACCGCCTGCTATTACTGCTATATTCATACCCATTTTCCTTTCCTGTCAAAACTGCCTATCGTTCACTTAAAGGAGTGTATTCATTATGCGGGCTTATACTCTTATAAGCCGGACGAATAATCTTTCCACAGTTAATAAGTTCTTCTATTCTGTGGGCACTCCATCCCGAAATTCTTGCCACCGCAAAAATTGGTGTATACAACTCATGCGGAAGACCTAACATACTATACACGAAACCGCTGTAAAAGTCCACATTTGCACTGACACCTTTGTAAATTTTCCTCTCTTTTGCAATAAGTCCGGCAGCAATCCTTTCAACATCAGACATAAGCTTGAATTCTTTTTCCCTGTGTTTTTCCTGCGAAAGCTGTTCTACAAAACCTTTGAACACTCTTGCTCTCGGGTCTGAAAGCGAATAAACGGCATGACCCATACCATAAATAAGACCCGTTTTATCGAATGCTTCTTTGTGAAGAATTGCATCAAGATATTTAGTGAGTTCTTCTTCATCATCCCAGTTCTTAACATTATGCTTGATATCTTCAAACATCTTTACAACCTTTAAATTGGCACCACCATGCTTAGGTCCCTTTAATGATGCAAGTGATGATACAACTGCGGAATATGTATCTGTACCTGAAGATGTAACAACATGTGTTGTAAATGTTGAATTGTTACCGCCGCCATGTTCTGCATGAAGAACAAGTGCAATATCAAGAATCTCTGCCTCAAGCGGTGTAAAATTGCCATCATCACGCAGAAGATGAAGAATATTTTCAGCCGTAGACATCTTAGGATCCGGCTCATGTATTATAAGGCTTCCTCCTATGTGTGAATGTTTATATGCCTGATAACTGTAAACAGCAAGAAGTGGAAGCTGTGAAATAAGCTGGATTGACTGACGTACCACATTAGGAATGCTCACATCATCTGCATTATCATCATATGAATAAAGCATAAGCACACTTCGTGCCACAGCATTCATAATATCGCAGCTTGGCTTTTTCATTATAATATCTCTTACAAAATTAGGCGGTATACATCTGTAATATCCAAGAAGCTCTGTAAAATCTGCAAGCTGTTCATCATTTGGCATCTCACCAAAAATCAGAAGATATGTAACTTCTTCAAATCCATATCTTTTGTCCTTTGTAAAACCTGCAATAATTTCTTCAACATCATATCCACGGTAATAAAGCTTTCCGTCACATGGATGAGATATCCCATTCTCATCTGTTTCTGTAGATTTTACTTCTGAAATTTCAGTAAGTCCTGTAAGAACACCTTTACCATTCAAATCCCTAAGTCCTCTTTTTACCTCATATTTATCATACAAATCAAGACTTATTCTATTATTCTCCCTGCATTTTTCAGCAAGACATTCAATCTCAGGTGTCACCTTTGTAAAATTCTTTTCTTCCATAAAAACCCTCCTGTTTAATTATAATATATTACATATTGTTATCTTAACCTCGTACATTCATATTTTGCGTGTGCCTGTATGCAGTGTCTAAGCGATGCATATCTTTCGTCAATGGTTCCCGGAAGCACCTCTACATCCATTGAAACCGCCATAGCATCAATAAGCTTATCATCAAGATTATCTCTTAATTCAGACAGCACCTCAAGTTTCTGTGCATACCCTTCTGCATCAAGAAACTTCATAAGTCTGTCATCAACAGCCTCGGTCTCTTCATCAAAAACCGGTAGAATCACCGGTTCATTATCCAATGAATCTTCATTACCTTTTTCATCAACGCTTACATATCCGCTGTCTTCATCGAAAAACACCTGTTCAAACCTGTATCTTTGCTTAACATCCGGATATTTAACATGGTCAACCTCACTCATAAACATATCATATGGTCTTACATATACTGCAAAATCTCCATACAGAGCCTGATATACTATCATCTTTTCCTTAGTCTCGGAGTGAATTGCAACAGCTTTTACCTGATATAGCTTATTTTTAAAATGTCTGTACAGACCTCCAATAACAGGTTCCCGTTCCTGCATAAAATCTCCTCCCTTCATGCAATCCCAATAATAATCTTATTATTTTAAAAACTATGCCACATTCGGGCGTAGTCTGTTAATATAACCATAACTTCTGTTTTCAATAAGAAGCTTTAATATTCCTCCGACAATTATATGGCACATCGCGACTATATATATACAGTCGTTGTTTACTGTACTTCTTCCGCTTACATATTGTGCGTGCAGATTCTTTATGAGCCTGCAAATATCTTCAGGCTTCCTGAAACTGTCTATAAGACTTTTATTAATATAAATCTGTTCACTGTCAATATAACTTTTCAATGCTTCTTTCAAATTTTTCTCATATATGCAATGGTCTTTTATATTACCATCAAAAACTTCATTATGCGGATATGTAAAATAATCAGCTACATAATGCGTTACTTCGCCCAGCTTTCTTACATATGCCGTAGAAATCCTTTTGTAATCATGTGAATCTACTGTAAGTTGTGAAATAAAATCCGAAACCATATCAAATGTTTCTTCCATGTTATGTTTCGTAGTTACAAATGACGGACGACAATCCGGCAGGATACTTCCAAGCAAAAATGCCTTCCTGTGGTTAATCAATAAGCTGCTGTCCATATTATCAATAAGATAAACAGCTAATGATAAGTGTGACTTTTTTCTCATGTTACAATGCCTTTCAAAGTTTACTATTAATACGTAACATATTTTATTTTAAACTTAAACGTGGTAAAATACAATAAAATTACTGTAAAATATTCGCAAAAACAATAATGTGCAATCCACTTTATGCAATTGGATTCTCATTTTAACAAAAAGGAGGATTTATGAAATCCATAGACTTACATGTTCACTCAACATATTCAGATGGAACACTCACGCCATCTGAACTGGTTAAAAAAGCTTTCTCAATAAATCTTGCTGCCATGGCTCTCACCGACCATGACACTGTTGACGGGATACCTGAAGCTGTCAGCTGTGCCGCCGATTACGATATTGAACTTATACCAGGCATAGAATTAAGCACTTTCTATGACAAAAAAGAAATACACATAGTTGGTCTATATATAGATTATACTGACAAAAATTTCAAAAAAGAATTAGAATCTTTAAAACAAAGCCGTGAAAAACGTAATGAGAAAATTGCTGCCAGATTCTGTGAAATGGGAATTCCTGTATCTTATGATGAAATGAAAAAGATGTATGAAGGTGCTGTTATAACAAGAGCTAATTTTGCCGACTACCTTGTAAGAAAAGGTTATGTAAAAAGCCGCAATGAGGTATTTGACCGGTATCTTGGGGACTCAAAGCCATGTTATGTCCCTCGCGAGAAGATGCTTCCCGAAAAAGCTATCAAAATGATAAAGTCAGTCGGCGGCGTACCTGTTCTTGCACACCCTGTCCTGTATCATATGGGAAATGAACAAATGAACAAGCTGATGGATTATCTGTGTGAACATGGAATTGCCGGACTTGAAGCCGTTTATTCAACCTATACAATGGGTGATGAGCTTGAAATGAAACATATCGCCAAAGAACGAAATCTTTTAATAAGCGGCGGTTCAGATTATCATGGTGCAAACAAACCCGATATTGAACTTGGTACCGGACGCGGACACCTTTTTGTTCCCGAAGAAATTCTTACAAAAATTAAAGAATATAAAAATAACATATAACAGCTATATTCATAAATCAACCATGACCTGATATCTGCATAAATACAAAAATCCCGAAGACTTTCAGCCACAAAAGCAGCATATGAAGTTCTTCAGGATTTTCTTTTTTATACCGGTTAAAAATCTGCCTGCAAATTAGTGATGGAATAATCTCATTCCTGTAAAGCACATTGCAATATTTCTCTTGTTACATGTCTCAATTACATTGTCATCACGGATTGAACCACCCGGCTGTGCAATATATTTAACACCGCTCTTGTATGCTCTCTCAATATTGTCACCAAATGGGAAGAATGCATCTGAGCCAAGTGCAACATCTGTATTTTTATCAAGCCATGCTCTCTTTTCTTCCTTTGTAAATACTTCCGGCTTTTCAGTAAATACTCTTTCCCATTCACCATCAGCAAGAACATCCATGTAATCCTCACCGATATATAAATCAATTGCATTATCTCTGTCAGCACGACCGATATTTTCTTTAAACGGAAGATTTAACACCTTTGGATTCTGGCGTAAAAACCAGTTATCTGCCTTTGAACCTGCAAGTCTTGTACAGTGGATTCTTGACTGCTGTCCTGCGCCGATTCCGATTGCCTGTCCGCCTTTTGCATAACATACGGAATTTGACTGTGTATACTTTAATGTAATTAATGCAATAATCAAATCAATCTTTGCCTGCTGAGAAATCTCTTTATTTTCTGTAACAACATTGCCAAGAAGTTCTTCATTAATTACAAACTCGTTGCGTCCCTGTTCAAATGTAACACCATAAACCTGTTTTCTTTCAATTGGTTCAGGCTTATATGAAGGGTCTATTTTAATGATGTTATAATTGCCTTTTTTCTTTGATTTTAAGATTTCAAGTGCCTCATCTTCATATCCCGGTGCAATGATACCATCTGATACTTCATGCTGGATAAGCTTTGCAGTTGCAACATCACAAACATCTGAAAGTGAAATAAAATCACCAAATGATGACATTCTGTCAGCACCTCTTGCTCTTGCATACGCACATGCAAGTGGAGAAAGTTCTCCAATTGACTCATCTACCCAGTATATTTTCTTTAAAACATCTGTGAGTGGAAGACCAACTGCTGCACCTGCAGGAGATACATGCTTAAAAGAGGTTGCAGCCGGAAGTCCTGTCGCTTCTTTTAACTCTTTTACAAGCTGATAACCATTAAATGCATCAAGGAAATTAATATATCCCGGTCTGCCATTTAGGATTTCAACCGGAAGTTCACTTCCGTCTGCCATAAATATTCTTGAAGGTTTCTGATTAGGATTGCATCCATATTTTAACTGAAATTCGTTCATTTTATATCCTTTCTGTAGATAAACATACATCGTAAATAGTATTGCTGTTTCTTAACCTTAAATTACTTATTCTTATTGATAATTCTTGTCTCATATTTTCCAGTCTTAATATCAATAAAACGAACAAATAATGAAACTTTGTTATCCTCATTTAAGTTATTCCAGAGCATATCTGTAAGTGAATCAATATTACCTGAAATCTTTACCCATGTAGGTTCTCCCTCGAAGCTTGGGAGTGGTGAGCCATCACCCATATATGTATGAATAAAACGTCCTTCACCTGCAAGTGGTGTCTCATATGAAAATGTGTATCTGTTACATGCTGCACCATTGCCGTTATTGCTCTTTAAAATTGACATTGCATAATCAAATTCACCATTTTCAAAATTAAGTATCCCTGAAATTCTAGGTGTAAAATTCGGTTCATCAGGCTCAAATTTTCTTGTTCTTAAAGACTGTTCAAATGTCTTTCCGGCTTTCATCAAATCATAAATTGTATCTGTCTGGTCGCCGTTTGTAACGATTGTACTGTTGTTAAGGACTCTTACAGGTGCATAGATGATAAGGCTTGGATCTTCAAGCTTGCTCTCATCAAATGCCTGTGTACGGATTCCTTCTCCATCCTCGACAAATACTCTGTTGCGGCTGTTAGCACTTCTACCCATAATGAAATAAGCTGTTACAGCCTTTGTGCCGTCTTCTGACTTTCCGATTACAATTCCTCTTCCCGGATAAGCACATCCTGATAATTCATTTTCTAATAATTGCATTTCCATAAACAGTACCTCTTCTAAGTTTTATTTTGTAACCTTTTCCACACGCAAAAATGCCGGCTCACCCGGACAACCTGATTAAAAAGGTCGCCCAGGCGGTCGGCATTTAAAAACTGCTATGTTCCCTGTGAGTAATCTCACTGTATGTAAAAACATACATTTCCGCCAGTCACACAGCTTATATATTTACCATACACTATTTATTTTAAAAATGCAACAGCTTAAATTAATAATTTTTTAAATAAATTGTTCACATGAAAGATTAATAATTTCCAAGAAGTTTTATCGCTTTGGCTTCTTCCTGTATTCCACGAAGTGCATTCATAACAGCCGGGTCATCAATATTCCCCTCAAAATCTATGAAAAATCTGTATTCCCAAGGTCTGCCTTCTATTGGTCTTGACTCAATCTTATTCATATTAAGTCCATTATATATAATATGGCTTAAAAGGTTATAAAGGGTTCCAGGTTCGTTATCTGTCTCAAATACAATACTCATCTTCTTTGCATTTTTTACAAATTTTCTTGTATTTGTAACTATAACGAAACGTGTTGTATTGTTATCAAGGTCATTAATCTTTTTGGCAAGAACTGAAAGATTATAAACTTCAGCTGCTTCTTCACTTGCTATTGCAACGTGTGTCTTATCATTTTCTTCAAGCACTTTCTTTGCACTTCCGGCTGTATTTGCCTGACTTATCTGCTGCCAGTCCTTATGCTTTGAAAGAAACTTCTCACACTGCATAAATCCCTGTGGATGAGAATAGACTGTTGTCACTTTATCAATGTCTGTTCCTTCAAGTCCCAAAAGTGCGTGCTCAACTTTTACAAATGTCTCTGCTATTATGTAATTATCATATTCCTGAATAAGGTCATAAACATCTGCGACACAGCCAGCCGTTGTATTTTCTATTGGAAGGACAGCATAATCCGCTTCACCGTTTTTTACTGCTTCCATTGCATCACGCCATGTAGGCACAGCAAAGTTATTAACGCCTTTTCCAAAAAATCTTCTCATTGCAATATAACTGTATGCACCCGGAACTCCCTGATATACAACACGGCAGTTCTTTTTATCTATCTCATCAATTGCTTCATATGGCTCTCTTAATGTCTGTGTAGTCTCTTCTAAGAGTCTGTATTGCATCTTTCTTGAATTAGCCATAATCTGCGAAAACAAATCATCTATGGCATGCACATTCTCAGGATCTTTCACCATCTTACTGACAGCCTCTATCTTTGCCCTTTCCCTGTCTGTATCAAGCACTTTCTTGCCTGTCTCAATTTTATATTTGGCAACATCTGTACAAAGCTGCATGCGTTCTTCAAACAAATCTACGAGCTGTCTGTCAATCCCGTCAATCTTATCTCTTATCTCGCCTAAATCCAACATTACTTTCTCCAATCCATATATCCAATAGTCCATTGCATATACAAGCATTTTATGTTATTTTACTATATTATAGGTTGAATAACAAGCACGATTGGAGATTAGCATGAAAAAAATAATAACAATCATTGTCAGTATTGTTGCTGTCATTGCACTTGCAGGAGGGCTGACTTTTTCTTATTTTTCAACAAGATTTAAGTACAACTCCAAAACTGCCGTTGGAAATACTGCCGGAAACCTCAACAATAAAGGACGCTTTTGCGAATATGACGGCAAAATTTATTTTGCAAATCCATATGATGACGGACACCTTTATGTTATGAATTCTGACTGTTCAAATGCCAGAGCCTTAAACACAGATTCAGTATACTATATCAACGTCTGTGGCAATTACATTTATTATGTAAGAAATAATCTTTCTTCAGCAAAAGAAAATTCTTTTACAGGTCAGATGTTTGGTGTTTATCGTACAGACCTTGACGGACAGAATGCGGATACAATTACAACTACAAAATCCGGTATTGCCACCCTTTACGGCAATGACATTTTCTATCAATATTACAATGCAAACGAAGGAATGTATGTATACAAAGCCGGAATAGACGGAAAAGATGATAAAAAATTTTCCTCAAAAGTATATAATCTGGCAAGCGTATACAATGGCAAATTCTATTTTGCAGATACATATAACAAGAATTATATAAGCACGCTTGATGCATCAACCGGAAATGTAAGTGCATATTTTAATGTAAATGCATATCTTGTAGATGCCGCTGATAATTATATTTATTATATTGACCTTGACAAGGGATACGCCCTCATGCGTCTTAATACATCAAATAAGACACTTGAACAGCTTTACAGTCCTGCTGACGGTGGAAAAGTCATCAATTATAACCGCTACGGCAACAAAATTTTCTTTCAGGTTGAAGGCACTAACACAGGTCTTTACCGCATGAATGCCGACGGAACACAGATTGAATATATTGCTGCGGGCAATGTTTCAACAATAAACTGCACTTCACAGTATACATTTTTCCAGTATTATGAGGATAATGAAACTTTATACAGAATTCCGACTGTAAACCCTATTACAAAAGTCGAGGAGATTACAATTAAGACTGGCAAATAATAAAAAAGCACATCATAGTTAGTTACCTTGCAGTATGTTACAGTAAAAACAGGCTGAGCTTTTAGGAAGTGGATTACCTCTATCACTATGACTATTTTTTACGTCGTACTCTATCATATATGGCGTGAGTGTTATCAGATTAAAGGCTATAAAGCAACTACAGCAGCTATTTATGATCTTGCAGGATTAAGAATTGTTTTGTGTATGATGCCTCAGAATGCCTGGCTCGGTGCATTCGCTCCGCTTTCCTGGGGAATCTATCGAAATATTCCGGTTGTACTGTGGGCTGATGTAATTCCGATGATTGGTATGCTGATGATTCCAAAAACCTGTGCGTATGTGTGGACAGTATTAATTGGCTACAAGGCAATGAAAAAAGAAATAGCATAAGATATAATCTTTGCTTTTAAGAAATTTTCAAATATAATCTTAAAACAAGCAGCATGTGAGCATAAATCCAGCCACTCCCACAGCTGCTTGTTTTATATTTATTGATGCTGACTTCCTATTTTCCTGCCAAACACCTAACGTTCGTCCACAACCTGGAAGATGTAAAACTTCAAATAAAGTGAAGAATCTGACGCCCAGAGTACAGGATGGTCAGGTGCCTGTGTGCGGAATTCAATCTGACGCAGACGTTTATGTACATTTCTTGCCGCCTCGCCGATTGTCTTTGTAAAAAGTTCTGTATCCATAAAATGTGAGCATGAACATGTAGCAAGGTAGCCGCCGTCTTTAACAAGCTTCATCGCACGAAGGTTAATCTCCCTGTAACCTTTTACGGCATTTTTGATTGAACTGCGTGACTTTGTGAAAGCAGGCGGGTCAAGAATTACAAAATCAAACTTTTCGCCCTTCTTTTCAAGTTCTGGCAGAAGTTCAAACACATCACGGCATACAAATGAAACTCTGTCCTCAAGTCCGTTAAGCTTCGCATTTTCGCGTGCCTGTTCAACCCCAAGTTCTGATGCATCAACTCCAAGTACACTGGCTGCCCCTGCCATTCCGGCATTTAAAGCAAATGAGCCTGTATGTGTAAAACAGTCTAATACTTTTGCACCCGGACAAATCTTCCATATTGCTTTTCGATTGTACTTCTGGTCAAGGAAAAATCCTGTCTTTTGTCCATCCTGAACATCAACGTAATACTTTACACCATTTTCCTCTATCATAACTTTTGTATCAAACTCTTCGCCAATAAATCCTTTAAAACGCTCAAGCCCTTCATTCAGACGTACCTTGGCATCGCTTCTTTCATACACACCACGTATATTCATACCATTTTCATCAAGAACTTTTTTAAGTTTATCAACTATCATTGGCTTGAATCTGTCAATTCCCAACGCAAGAGACTCTACCACAAGAACATCCGAAAACTTGTCAATAACAATTCCCGGAAGGAAATCAGCCTCACCAAATACAAGACGGCATGAAGACATATCAACTGTATGTTTTCTATACTCGACACAGTCACGCACTCTCTGCTCAATGAAATCCTCATCAATAACATGCTGATGTCTGCTCATCATCCTGACTGTAAGCTTTGACCTTCTGTTAATAAAACCTATTCCCATAAAATATCCGTCAAAATCATGCACCTCAACAAGTGTTCCATCAGGAGCATCTCCCATGATGCTTTCTATCTCATTATCATATACCCACATTCCGCCGGCTTTGATAGTACGTCCCTCACCTTTTTTCAAATTAACAATTCCGCATATTTTAAATAAATCTTCCATGTACTCTCCTTTACTAATATAAATTAAAATTATTGTATATTTTGATTTACATATGATTTTACTCTTTTGAATTGCCACACATACTAAATATTACTACACCTATAACTGCAACCGCAATGCCTAACAGCTTTATCCATGAAAAATCTTTTTTCTCACTTCCAAAAAGCCCTAACAATTCAATAATGTAGGCAACCGCAATCTGACTGATAACAATAGTAATCTCAGCTTTTGCAACTCCAAGGTCAGACATAGCCTTTACAACCGTATATGTTATAAATGCACCAATAACACCGCCCAGAAGCGATATCTTCGGCGACACATTAAATAGTCCCATTATCTGTGGTCTTCCGTCAACAATCCACATCACAGCACATGTCAGAAATGCCGTAATCTGCACAAATCCTGCTGCTACCCATATACTGCTGCTCTTTGTAACCCCCGTATTAAACACTCCCTGGATACTCATTAATGCACCCGATAAAATTGCAATCAAAAAACCTGCCATCAGTACCTCCTAAGAATTAAATTTACTATTATTTTCAATCTAATACTTAATTATGTACTCATAACAGGTTTTTTATTCTTTATTTTTATTGGACTTTTAATTCAGATAAAAATGAATTTACTGATGTTTCTATATCAGTCCCATCCCATACCTGATGAAGCATTATATCAAATTTTGTATAAAAATATGCAGCTCCCATAAATTTTGCTTTGACATCAGCCGTTGAATATATTTCATATATTTTACCATATGTGTCCTTATATTCTTTGCTGTTAATGCTTATAGTTCTTGAACTTAGAAGCCCTGTTGTGCTGTTTACAGCAGCAGCATAATCATAGCTCAAAGCGTTGGCAACTGCCTTTGCAGTCTGGACATCGGATGAATACGGATTAACAAATGCACATAAATTTTCGGAAATATTTTCAATCTGCATATCATCTGAAAGTGCCGGAATACTACATACGCCATATGAAATTCCTGACTCAGCAATTGTATTAATATGCGAAACATCTGTAATTGTATATGCAAGTTTTCCCTGTGCAAATAAATCAGCACATGAATCAAGCGTTGTCTCGGTACGCACAATACCAAATTCGTTTCTTAATTTTACAAATTCAGTCAGCGATTTTTTAAGTAAATCTTTATCAGCACTGAGCTTTGTATTATCATCTCCGCTTTCTCCACCTATTGTAACCGAACCACACACAAGTCCGTAATTAACAAGCATGTCTGAGACATCCCATGATACGAGCTGCTCAATATTCTGATTATCATCATTAACTGTATAATTATGACAATAATCTATAAGCTGTGAAAATGTTTCTACAGAAGATGCAGCAGTTTTATTGTATACAAGAAAAGGAACATCAAATGTGACAGGATACCCATAAAGTTTACCTTTATATGATGCTGCTTCAATTGCACTGTTTCCATAATTTTTTTGTGTATATAAATCAGAATATGTACTGTTCTCAACTGTAAGTCCCATCATGCTTGCTTTTTCAAGCTCATCTGTAAGCATAAGATATACATCTGCCACGTTATCGTTTCGTACACTCTCTTCATATATATTCTCAAGATAGTTATCAGAATCAACCAAAACCGGTTCAATTGTAACAAGTTCGTTTGCAGAATGAAATCTATCCGCAACAAATTTCAGATAATCTGTATATCTGTCATCACAATACCATACTCTTATATTCTCTGCCTGCTCAATGTGAAGTTTTTTTGCCGTTTTATCAATATTGACGCCACCACACGCAGCAAGCGAAAAAATCAGACAAACTGCAAGAAAAACCGCCGCTGCTCTCTTTAACTGCTTCATATAATAATTAACTCCTTGTTTCATCAAGGGCTTTTCTTAATTTAACTATCATCTCATCAACATCTTTTTCTGTTATTACAAGAGGTGGGACAAATCTTATAACATTTGTGCCAGCTGAGAACAGAATAAGACCATTATCAAGTGCATTGCAAATCACATCCTTAGGATTTAATGACAACTCAATTCCCTGAATAAGACCTACGCCCCTGTGCTCAATTACTATATCATAATCCTGAACAATCTGCTCTAATTTTTTAGCCATATATGCACCAACTTTTTGTACATTTTCAAGTACATTGAGTTTTTCAAATAATTCAAATACCTTTGTGGCAGCAGCACACGCAAGAGGATTACCACCATATGTTGTACCATGGTCACCCGGAACAAGTGCCTTTGCAACCTCTTCTGTTGCAAGAAATGCTCCTATAGGAACGCCACAGCCAAGTGCCTTTGCAACTGTAACAATATCAGGCTTCACACCATACTGCTGATATGCAAACATAGAACCTGTACGTCCCATGCCACACTGGATTTCATCAAGAATAAGAATAATTCCTTTCTCATCGCAGAGTTTTCTTACACCTTCGATAAATTCTTTTTTGGCAGGATATACGCCGCCCTCTCCCTGAACTGTCTCGAAGATAATGGCACATGTCTTATCATTCACAAGTGACTTGACACTTTCAAGATCATTGTATTTTGCAAACTTTATTCCCGGAATCATAGGACCAAATGCTTCCTGATAATGACGGTTGCCTGTTACAGCAAGAGCCCCCATGCTTCTTCCGTGGAATGAATGTTCCATTGCAATAATTTCATGGTCTGTTGAGCCATCCTTTAAATATGCATATTTTTTGGCAAGTTTTATAGCTCCCTCAACTGCTTCCGTACCGCTGTTCGTAAAAAACACTCTGTCCATGCCGGAAGCCTTTGTTACGGCCTGGGCTGCCTTTACTGCAGGCTCATTGTAAAAATAATTTGATGTGTGGATGAGCTTGTCAACCTGGGCTTTTACTGCATCATTGTATTCTTTATTATTATATCCCAATGCAAATACCGCAATTCCGGCACCAAAATCAAGATATTCTTTTCCATCTGTATCATAAAGTCTTACTCCATCACCTTTGTCAAGTACAATCTGGTAACGGTTATATGTATGAATAAGCTTTTCTTCAGCTGTTTCAATAATTGTCTTTGTATCCATCATTTTTCTCCCTTAACTAGATATTTGTATTAAAAAATTTCTCTGCTTCTTTACTAAGAATAGCTGTACCAACACCCTTATTAGTAAATATTTCAAGAAGAAGACAATGCGGAATACGTCCGTCAAGAATATGAACTCTTGAAACGCCATGCTCTATCGCATCTATACAGTTATTTAACTTAGGAAGCATACCGCCTCCAATTGTTCCGCCAGCAAGAAGTTCTCTTGCCTCGTCAGTTGTAAGTTCAGAAATAAGAGACGACTTATCTTCATAATCCCTGTATACACCCTCAATATCAGTAAGAAATGCAAGTTTTTCAGCATTGACAGCTCTTGCAATTGCACATGCCGCATCATCAGCATTGATATTATATGAGTGAAATGTATCATCATATCCTATAGGACAGATTACAGGTATAAAATCATCTTTTAAAAGTGAAGTTATAATTGTAGTATCTACATCTTTTACTTCACCTACATAACCTATATCTTCGCCACATGAAAGCTTCTTTTCAACCTTTAACATGCCGCCATCCTTACCGCTGATACCACACGCTTTGACACCAAGTTCTTCTATAAGTGCAACAAGACTCTTATTTACCTTATTTAATACCATTTCAGCAATTTCCATTGTAGGTTCATCAGTAACACGTAGGCCATTGATAAACTGAGGATTGCCGCCTGTCTTTGATACCCACTTGCTGATTTCCTTGCCGCCGCCGTGAACGATAATAGGCTTAAATCCTACCAGCTTTAACAACACAACATCCTGAATTACTTTTTTCTTTAATTCCTCGTCAACCATGGCACTTCCGCCATATTTTACAACGATTATTTTTCTGTTGAATTTCTGTATATAAGGCAATGCCTCAACGAGAATCTGTGCTTTTTTTAATTCTTCATTCATTTCCATGCCAATAATTTCTCCTTAAAATTCTTTCTTATTTTAATTATGAACGGTAGTCTGCATTAATTTTTACATAATCAAATGTAAGGTCACAGCCCCATGCCGTTGCGTTGACATCACCCTGCTTTACATCAGCTATAGCCGTTACAGGATTCTGTGAAAGAATCTTTAAACGATGAATTTAAAAAATCATTTTTCATTTTATTCACAATCTGATTTTTAAAGCGGTTATTATCGTATTCGCTTTGCAACTCCCCTTGAAATTTTAGAAATGGATTTATTATAAGTTTTATAACCTCAGATTTACCTGTACCTGGTTCCGCAAACTGTACCATAAAATCAATTACAGGCTCTATCCAGCCATTAGGGAGGCCATCTACACAAACTGAAACCTTTCCCAAGGTTGCAGCAGCAATAGCACTCGTCACAATCATAGAAATTGATTTTTCAGAAAAATTTGTTCTTGTGTTAT
>OOIF01001611.1_pt1 | contig 18105 bp, 18 predicted proteins | sample 1691961 | NCBI WGS metagenome assembly OOIF01 (sample SAMN06348146, study PRJEB24527) | human gut metagenome | biome: human gut; feature: ankylosing spondylitis patient; material: feces | host: Homo sapiens | place: China | collected 2015-10 | reverse complement strand
CATAAAGAATAAAGAATACTTTGCTTATCGTGCGTATTTTGCCCATCAGGAATTTCTGACTGCTGCAGCCGCATTCGAAGCCTCAACGATAGCCATGATTCCTATGACTACCATCACGAAGTTGGTAAGTAACAATAATGACTTGGCGTGGTTCTTCATCAAACAATTATCTGTAGATTTGGGTATAGCCGACGAACGTACGGTCAACTTGACTCAAAAACATATACGGGGACGGTTGGCCGAGTCGATTCTGTTTTTGAAGGAGAGTTACGGACTGGAAGAAGATGGTTGCACGCTCAGCATCTATCTATCCCGCGAAGATTTGGCAAGTCTGTCCAACATGACAACCTCCAACGCCATTCGCACATTGACGAATTTCGCTTCAGAGAAAATCATTGCGATAGACGGCCGGAAAATCAAAATTATATCGGAAGACAGATTGGAAAAGATATCTAAAATAGGATAGTTCCCATGGTTGTCGGCTCCGAGCCGTTCAACCCGGTATAATGAAATTCACCCATTCCTGATGTATACCTATTTTCATGGGCGTAGAACCATTTTCCCATACTGCTCCATCCAAACTAATCATAGCCTTTCCGTTATCAAAAAAGTCCACTTCCTTAGTTCTATACGACTTTACGGCTTTATGATTCAAAAAGCGCCCACGAAAAAGCATCCATAAAGCTTCCACCATCTGGCTGATTTCCGGATGCGACACGACTGAAACATCCAATAATCCATTGTACGGAACTCCGCTCGGAGTCTGGCCATAACCTCTGGCACTACTGATACATACCGTCATCACACTTTTGTCGATGTCATCCAAATTCACTTTGAAATGCATCTTGTGTTCCATACGCTGAAACAACAACAAAAACATAGACGATAGATGAGAAAGGGTCAGCATTCCCCAAAAACGGCGTGTCTTGTGCTTGATATTCATAATGTTCGCCACAAGACCGACGTTCACACAATTCAAAAAGAAACGGGGATGGCTGTCCTCCGTCCGCTCCGGCACACAATACCCTACGTCCACCTTACGGATTCTTCGCTTTATCAGCCAATCTATCGTTTGCTTGTAATTATCTTCCTCAAATCCCCAAAAATGTGCAAAATCATTTCCCCATCCGTTAGGAATAACCCCGAAAGCAACGCTACGACGCACCTCCTCTCCTTGCGACAGCACTCCGTTCAACGCACGATTCAACGCCGCGTCGCCTCCCACAATGACAATCGTCGTGTAACCATTGGAAGCAAGCATAGCCGCCAAGCGTTCTACGGATTTCGGCCCTTCACTCTGCACGAAATCATAAAGTACGCCTTTCTCCGTCAAATATGAGCGTATAGCCTCCCACTCTTTATGTATATGACGGACACCGTCTTTCGGACAATATATAATCCCCCATCTTGATGGTTCCATAATTCAATTCGCTAAAAACGCACAAATATACACAAAACTATTTATTCTCTACTTGAATCTTCTTCTAAATCTTCACTGCAACAGCCAATCTTTAATCTGGCCGATTTTCTTTTCCATCGGCCAACCTGCGTCCAACCAATTTATCTTAATGCCACGACGCTCCATTCCGCGAAACCAAGTCATCTGTCGCTTGGCAAACTGATGGATAGCGGTTTCCAAACCACAGAACATCTCCTCATACGTCAACTCTCCGAGTACATACCGTGTCAGATATTTATATTCCAAACCATAATATATCAGGTCTTCCGCCGGTATCCCTTCGTCTAACAGTCCTTTTATCTCATCAATCATCCCCTCGTCCAAACGTTGTCTCAGACGTTTCGTTATTTTATTACGTCTCAAATCCCGCTCTATGTCCACTCCTATGACCAAGGAACGGATTTCGGGAAAAGCCCTTGCTTCCGTAGGATGCAAACGATAATACTCTTCTATCTCTATCGCACGTATCGCACGTTTTACGGTATCGACATCCGTCGTATTATGAAGCACCTTATATGAACTCAGTATCTCTGTCAGCTCGGGAAGGCTCTTTCGAGCCAAGTTTGCACGCAAATCCGGATTTTCCGGTACGGGCATCAAATTATATCCTTTCAACACGGACTCGATATATAAGCCTGTACCTCCACATAATATAGGAAACATACGACGCGCTTTCAACGCTTCATAAACTTTCAAGAAGTCCCGCTGATACTCAAACAAATTATATTTCGTACCTGGTTCCACGATATCAATCAAATGGTAAGGAACAAAGTGACCATTGACAACATAATCTTTCAAGTCTTTTCCGGTTCCCAAATCCATACGCCTGTACACCTGCCTGCTGTCTCCGCTAATTATCTCCGTCTTCAGTTCGTAGGCCAAAGCTACAGCCAATGCAGTCTTTCCCGATGCCGTAGGCCCTAATATCGTAATAAGATCATATTTCATCGTATCGCCGTTTACCATATTATAATAACGAAAGCAAAGATACGAAAAAAGCCACCCTCCCAAAAGGAAGATGGCTTCAATTTTATCGTAGAAAACGGGATTAACCGTTAACCTTCTTCATGTGAGCGATCAATTCCAATACCTTGTTAGAATAACCGATTTCATTGTCATACCAAGAAACCACCTTAACGAAAGTATCAGTCAAAGCGATACCAGCCTTAGCATCGAAGATAGAAGTACGAGTGTCACCCAAGAAGTCAGAAGAAACCACTGCATCTTCAGTATAACCCAGCACACCCTTCAATTCGCCTTCTGAAGCAGCCTTCATAGCGGCGCAGATTTCATCATACTTAGCCGGCTTTGCCAAGTTTACAGTCAGGTCTACTACAGAAACGTCCAAAGTCGGAACGCGCATAGACATACCGGTCAACTTACCGTTCAATTCAGGAATAACCTTACCTACAGCCTTGATGTTGCCAGAAGCAGCACGGCCACCACGCCAATCCTTCATAGAAGGACCGTCAACAGTTTTCTGAGTAGCAGTAGTAGAGTGAACAGTTGTCATCAAACCGTCTGTGATACCCCAGTTGTCATTCAAAACCTTAGCGATAGGAGCCAAACAGTTTGTCGTACAAGAAGCGTTAGAAACGAATTGAGTACCCTTTACGTATTTGTCGAAGTTTACACCGCAAACGAACATCGGAGTAGCGTCCTTAGAAGGAGCAGACATAACTACGTACTTAGCACCTGCATCGATATGAGCCTGAGCCTTTTCCTGAGTCAGGAACAAACCAGTAGACTCAACTACATATTCAGCCTCGATTTCGTTCCACTTCAAATCAGCCGGATTACGTTCTGCAGTTACGCGGATTGCCTTGCCGTTCACAATCAACTTGCTGTTTTCAACATCAGCTTCGATTGTACCCTCGAAAGCACCGTGCATAGTGTCATACTTCAGCATGTAAGCCAAGTAATCTACCGGACACAAGTCATTGATACCTACGATCTGGATGTCGCTTCTGTTCTGAGCAGCACGGAATACGAAACGGCCGATACGACCGAAACCATTAATACCTACTTTAATCATTTTACTTAATCTTTAAAATTAAAGGTTCTAATATAAGTTATTTAACTCTTTTCTACTATTTTGCAGCATGAGCATTTTGAAGTCTGTCCTCCCTCCGCTTGCGCACTGCAAATTTATGAATTTCTTTTGAAATAGAGCATATAAAAGAGGAAAAAATTAAAAGGAACGAAAATACAAGGAAGTCCCTCCCGAGCGTAGCACCATATGGTCGCCGTCGAGCCGTACGACCTCAAATGTCACATCTCCGGAAGGTATACCGAAATGTTTCAGTTTATCCACATCCGCCTCTTGAGACTGATTCCCTTTTACCCTGAAATTATACAGACGCAAGGTAGCAGTTCCCTCATTATAATCATACCTGCACACGTACGTCCCATAACCGTTTCCGCCCAAATCCCGAATCTCGGACACTCCGAGCTGAAATGCCCAAAAAAGGCGATTACATTCCGATTGCCCGTCCGTAGCCTCATCCTCTATCCACTCTTGTTTCCAATATCCTTCCAAGTCTGGATATTCCGGAGCCTTATCCGTACAAGACAAACAGAACGGAACAAGCAGACAGAAACAAATCCATTTAAAAACCAAACTGTTTATTTTATACATATCCCCTCCTTTCTTATGGTTATCATACCGCCACCGCTATTACCGAGATAATCACCGTGATCCACGGCCGCCGAAACGGAAAAATGCCATCCGGACAATGCCTTGGGCGAATACGTCACTTCATACAGCGAACTGAACTGTTTGCAGATCTTATCCAAAGGATTGACGTATGTTCCCCAATGAAGCGCATACGACATCAGTACGCGATAGGCCCACTCGTCAGACGGTGTCCCGCTGAAAGCCCAATGATTGGCACGCACGCGGTTACTCCGGAACTTAAGGCTACCGTCGCGGTTGTAGATCGGTCCGGGCAACAATGGGTTACCGACACCCAGACCATAATGTTGCCAAGACTGATAAAAGAAATTATTGTAGTAATCGTCACAAGCACTCACTTGCATACCTGGAAAAGCCGCTCCCGGAAAACGTTCGTCTCCGTCATATAAAATAGGACCCGACTGGTCTTTCGTGGCCAATCCTTCCCAAAGCAATGTATTGACCCAACGGTTTCGGGGCAAAGTAATCTCAAATCCTAAGTGCCCGTCTTTCCAACGTCCGTATTGGAGGAACATTTGTGAATGGTCGTCAAAGAAATGTTCATAATATGCACGGAACTTCCAATCGCGCCAATAATAATTCAACGCAAAGTTCCAACTGCCCACATGATTGCCTTCCACATTCACCTGATCCCCCCCGGTAGTGCCGTCTCCCCCGGCTTGGGCCAAGAAAACTTTGGCATAATTCTTCAATCCATGAGGCATCTCGTACACAGTCTCTTTCCACTCACCGTCTTTCAAAGAGAAGGTATGCTGTGTTCCTCCGAATTGAGCCGACATCAGCATGCCGACTTCAGCTTCCAAAGGAAACCTTTCCTTGTTTCCCACCTTGAACATCAACTCCTTGCTGTGATAAAGAATGTCCTCCACGTAAGTCTGGTGGTTTGCCCCCGCAAAATCACGCTGCCAACGGTCGTCCGTAAAACGTCCGTAAGCGATATAGCCTTTAAAAGCAAACCATCCCTTCGTTCCCGGCACCGTATAATAATCCGCAATCTCTGCCCTTATCTGAGGAACAGGTCGCGCATTGTTTCCTTCCACCATTCCGCCGCTGCTCAACAGCGGGTTCTTCCCCAACGGATTGCGTTCCTTGTTCCCGATACTCAAATTAAGAACTCTCCACGAAAAGTCTGCATAAGCCTGTTGCACGATAAATTCGGAAGGACTGTTCACGGCCGCAGCCAAATCCAATCCGGCTCCAATCCGCCAACCATGATTAAAAGATTTACGATAAGTAAGCCCCGCACGCAAATAAGCACTGTTCGGTTTCTGGCTCGACAGACCGTTCCGATTGGCCGTAAACCACAACGGTGCATAATCTCCAGAACTGACATTCGCAGAGGCCTCGACACGATAAGTCAACGTCGTGTCGGATTGTGCCCTACCAGTCAAAGCAGGCAGCGCACACCACAACAAAACCTTTATGCCCAATCTGTTCATTCTGATATGATTTTTATTTCATTTTAATAACTCCGACATGAAAAATAGCCCCAACTGCAAAAGTTGAGGCTATTATCAACCATATATCGGTATACGATTGTCATTCCCATTCTATCGTCGAAGGCGGTTTGGAAGAGATATCGTAACATACACGATTCACTCCTTTCACCTTATTTATTATATCATTGCTCACCTTCGCCATGAAATCGTAAGGCAAATGTGCCCAATCGGCTGTCATCGCATCCGTACTGGTCACGGCACGCAGGGCTACAGCGCGTTCATACGTACGCTCGTCCCCCATCACGCCCACGCTTTTCACGGGCAACAGGATTACACCGGCCTGCCAGACTTGGTCGTACAATCCCCAGTCTCTCAACCCTTGGATGAAAATGTCATCGGCATCCTGCAAAACCCGTACCTTCTCCGGCGTAATATCACCCAAGATACGCACGGCCAATCCTGGTCCGGGGAACGGATGACGGGTAATCAAATGTTCCGGCATTCCCATCTGACGCCCTACGCGACGTACCTCGTCCTTGAACAACCACTTCAACGGTTCACAAAGTTGCAGGTGCATCTCCTCAGGCAAACCGCCTACGTTGTGATGGCTCTTGATGGTCTTTCCCGTAATATTCAGGCTCTCGATACGGTCGGGATAAATCGTTCCCTGCGCCAACCACTTGGCATCGGTTATTTTCCGGGCTTCCGCATCGAACACCTCCACGAAGTCGCGGCCGATAATCTTACGCTTCTGCTCCGGATCGGTCACTCCCTCCAAATCCTTGAAGAACTTCGCACTGGCGTCCACGCCAATCACGTTCAGCCCCAGACACTCGTAGTCGTGCAACACATTCTTGAACTCGTTCTTACGCAACATCCCGTGGTCTACGAAGATACAGGTCAGATTCTTACCGATAGCCTTGTTCAGCAACACTGCGGCCACGGAAGAATCCACACCACCGCTCAATCCGAGAATCACCCGGTCGTCTCCCAACTGCGCTTTCAACTCGGCCACCGTAGTGTCTACGAACGAAGCCGCACTCCAATCCTGCTTGCTGCCGCAAATGTCCACTACAAAGTTTTTCAGCAACAGCGTTCCCTGTACGGAATGAAACACTTCCGGATGGAACTGCACACCCCATAGCGGTTCTCCCTCTGCCTGATAAGCGGCGTTCACGACTTTGTCGGTAGAAGCTATCACCTTAAAGCCCTCGGGCAATTTCGTAATGGTATCGCCATGGCTCATCCACACTTGAGAGTGCTCCTCAAATCCCTTGAACAAAGGATTCTCCTTGTCGAACGAAGCCAAATTGGCACGCCCGTACTCACGCGTTCCGGCCGGTTCCACATTGCCGCCCAAAGTATAACTCATGAACTGCGCGCCATAGCAAATACCCAATATCGGATATTTCCCGCGAATTTCGTCCAAGTCGATTTTAAACGCCTCCTTATCATATACGCTGAAAGGCGAACCGCTTAAAATCACACCGATAACCGACGGATCTTCTTTCGGGAACTTGTTATAAGGCAATATCTCACAGAAAGTATCCAACTCCCGGACACGACGTCCGATAAGCTGTGTAGTCTGTGACCCGAAATCAAGAATGATGATTTTCTGTTGCATAAAAAGATTTTTATCTGATTTTGTGCGCAAAAGTACAACAAATTATCGAGACTGACAACACTCTCCCGTTAAGAAATCCTCCGCCTTCTCCAGAGCGTCTTGTTTCCCCACGTCCAGTATTTTAAGCCCGGGAGAAGGATAAGCATAAATCGGCTCCCGGTCGCACACTGAAAGATAAAAGTCAATCACGGAAAACTTGTCCGGCCACGCATCGAAATAAGGGAACAACCGCGGAGAAAACAGATGCACACCGGCAAAAGCATACTTCTGGCAAGCCTCCACGTCCAGCCCCTTGTAAGGCGACTTCACCTCTCCGGTCTTGACGTTCGTCCACCCTACCAGACGGTTTTCCTCATCGAACAACAGATAACGTTGCGTCTGCCGTTCGCTCACCAGCAATAAAGCCGCCGCTCCTGCCCCATGCCGATAAAAATCCTGCAAATCCACATTGCTCAATATATCCACGTTGTGTACCAGAAACGGGCGTTCCGCGACACCGCTCTCCAATAAAAGAGGTATGGCCTTCTTGATGCCTCCTCCTGTTTCCAGAAGCTTCCCGCTCTCGTCACTAAAACGAATATCCGCACCGAAAGCATCATGTTCCTCCACAAAGCGTATAATCTGGTCGGCAAAATGGTGCACATTAATCACAATCTCCGCAAATCCGGAAGCCACCAGTTTACGAATCAATATCTCCAACAAGGGTTTTCCTCCCACCGGGACAAGTGCTTTCGGCATCGTGTCCGTCAAAGGCTTCAGGCGGGTTCCCAACCCCGCTGCAAAAATCATGGCTTTCATATTTGCAAATATACTGATATAATCTCATTCAAGACATCACATTTCACACGTTTTATCCTTCCGAACAAAAAAAGAATAAAAACATTGGCCATCCACGGAATAATCCGTATTTTTGTAAAAACGATACACTATGGATGCAAAGTTGAAAGACATGGCCGAATATATCGTTATCGCCATCCACGAATTTGCCAAGCGACATCAGTTGGAAGAAGAGCAAGCCTACCGCTACCTGAACCATTATAAAGCCATCGACTTCCTGGAAAGCCAGTACGACGTGGCACACACACAAAGCTTCGATGATATCATCGAAGGTCTGACCGCCCTTTGCCAACGCCACGGAGGGGCTTTAGTATGATCTTGTATCACGGAACAAACATAAATTTTTCGACCATCGACTTGTCAGCTTCCCACAAGGGAAAAGATTTCGGTAAAGGATTCTATCTTTCCGACAATGAGAGCCAAGCATATGACTTTGCGGTTTTCAAATCAATACAATTAGGAGGTACACCAATCGTACACTCCTTTAAATTTGACGAAAGTATGCTCTCCTCAGGCACTTTGAATTATTTATGTTTCCAAAAATATTCTCGTGAATGGGCCAATTTCGTTTTAGCGAACCGAAGAAACACACAAAAGGAAAACATACATGCCCACGACATTGTATATGGCCCTATAGCCAACGACAAAGTCGGAGTACAAATCCGCAACTTCATGGAAGGCAACATAGATTTCGACACCTTTCTCAAAAAATTGGCTTTCATGAAAGGCATCACTTTCCAATACTTTTTCGGCACGCAACGTGCCATAGACCTTTTAGAAAAAATATGAGCGAGATTGAATATATGAAAGAATGTATGGCACGTGACTTAGTCGTCATGTTAGTAGACGAACAGAAAATGTCACTGCACGGAGCGTTAGACGCCCTATACCAATCCGAAACCTACGCCAAACTAAAGGACACAAGGTCCGGTCTTTATTTCCAAAGTCCCGTTTACGTCTACGGATTCTTGCGCAAGGAGATATTGACAGGCAAGATGTAACAAAAGAATATACAAAAAACGTTCGCCTGAGATTGAAAAATCGTTTGGCGCAGATTTTTCAGCAAGTCTCTACACACTGGCACACAACCGATTAGACATAGATAAAAATATCAACAGTTTCTACTTCGGAAGCAACCGCCACTTCCTCCTCTGCCCAATACCCATTCCGTAAGCGGAAAAATAAGCCAAAAATCCCTAACGGGAGGTTTTGCTAACTTTTCCGGTAGAATTGCTATGCGATTATCCGGATTTTTATCGGATATTTGCAATATTCAATAAAAGTATTCACAAAACGTAGAATTATGAAACTGATAAAGCCCATTATCGCCGCGCTGTGTCTGGCATTAGGCCTCAACGCATGCGCCAACAACAAAGAAAGTAAAAACCAAAATAAGAAAGGAGCAAATATGGAAATCGTTCATTTAACCAAAACAGAGTTCTTAAACAAGGTATATAACTACGAGACCAATCCCAACGACTGGAAATATGAAGGTGACAAACCGTGTATCGTAGATTTCTACGCTACGTGGTGTGGCCCGTGCAAGGCTCTTGCCCCGGTGTTGGAAGAGCTGGCTAAGGAATATGACGGCAAAATCTACATCTACAAAGTAGACGTGGACAAGGAAGAGGAACTGGCAGCCACGTTCGGCATACGCAGTATCCCCACCCTGTTGTGGATTCCAAAGAACGGCAAACCGACCGTCACTCAAGGTGCCATGCCCAAAACGGAACTTAAAAAAATGATAGACGAGGTTCTTTTAAACGCAAAACCGTAAAGTCCGGTCTGCGTGACAGCATGACTTGCTATACTGACACTGAAAATGAAGGGATGGAACGAAGAAATCGTCTCCATCCCTTTTTCAGTCCGCGAAATAAACCTATATTTACCCGATGAACTAAAAACCGACGATATGGAATTCCAGTTAAAGACCCGTTTGGACGGAACCATCGCCCTGACTTCCCGCTTTCATGAAGACGCGGGCTTACAACGTAACAAAAGCTTCTACAAATTCATCTGGGTGCGGCACGGAAGCCTGGACATCGAAATAGACCACGTAGTCATGCATCTGAAAGAAAACGAAATCATCTCGCTGTCTCCCTTGCACCACGTGGACATGCTGCGCGCAGAGGGCGATTACCTGTCTTTGCTCTTCAACAGTAACTTCTACTGTATCTACGGACACGACAACGAGGTGTCGTGCAACGGCTTTCTGTTCCACGGTTCGTCGAACGTCATGAGGCTGAAACTTACCCTCACGGAATCGAGACTCCTGGAGCATATCATTGAAACTCTGCGTGAAGAATGCACCGTCCGCGACAACCTGCAAGAGGAAATGCTCCGTATACTGTTGAAACGGTTCATTATCGTATGCACCCGCATGGCGCGCCTGAGACTGGAAGTCGACCAAGAGCGGGAAAACGGCTTCGACATCATCCGTCAGTTTTACGTGCTGGTGGACAACCATTTCAAAGAAAAGAAGCAGGTGCAGGACTATGCGGAAATGCTCTACCGTTCTCCCAAGACCCTTTCCAACCTCTTCTCGCTCTACGGACTGAACTCACCGCTGCGCATCATACACGAACGGGTGGATGCCGAAGCCCGCCGCCTGTTGCTCTATACCTCGAAGAGCGCCAAGGAAATCAGCGAAATACTGGGATTTGAAGATCTGGCTACGTTCAGCCGTTTTTTCAAGAAAATGAATCAAAAAAGCATCTCCGACTTCCGAAGAGAAGAGAAAAAGGAAGTATAGCCAACTCTAACAGTTAAATTGCTATTTCGGCAAACGGAAGAAATCCGCATCTTTGCAAAGTCAAACTCTAAACATTACAGACTATGAGAAAATTAAAATCCTTGTTTGTGGCCACTCTTACATGGGCTGCATCTTCCCAAAAGCTGGGCATACACCTGATTCGTGTAGCCATCCTGATTATCTTCGTATGGATCGGCGGTCTGAAATTCTGGAACTACGAAGCGGAAGGTATCGTACCCTTTGTAGCCAACAGCCCTTTCATGAGTTTTTTCTATGCTGAAAATGCACCCGAATATAAGGAATACAAACTGAAAGAAGGCGAATTCGACCCAGCCAAACACCAGTGGCACGAGACCAACCGTACGTATGATTTTTCCCGCGGGTTAGGCATCCTGATTATGACTATCGGTATCCTTACTTTTCTGGGTATCTTCTCCCCTAAACTCGGATTAGCCGGAGCCGGACTGGCCATCATCATGACGCTGGGCACTTTGTCTTTCCTTGTGACCACTCCCGAGGTATGGGTGCCCGATTTAGGAAGCGGCGAACACGGATTCCCACTGTTGAGCGGAGCCGGACGACTGGTGATAAAGGATACGGCCATACTGGCCGGTGCCATCGTGGTGCTGGCCGACAGTGCCAAAGGAGTATTAAACCAAATAAAAAAGACAGTATGATGAAACAATATGATGACATTATCATAGGATTCGGCAAAGGCGGAAAGACGCTGGCTGCCGAACTGGCTCGACGAGGGCATAAAGTGGCAATGATAGAACGTTCGGACAAAATGTACGGAGGTACCTGTATCAACATCGGATGTATCCCTACAAAAACCTTGGTTCATGCAGCCAAACTGGCTCCGCATGGCGTTTCGTGGACGGACCAAAAGAACTACTATGCTCAAGCCATCAGGCAAAAGGAGGATGTTGTATCCCTATTACGCCAAAAGAATTACGATAACTTGACCCATCATCCGAACGTCACAGTGTATACCGGAACGGGAAGTTTTACCGCCCCGGACAAGGTGGAAGTAAGCCTCTCAGGGCGAGAAAAAAAATCGTTGCAAGCTCCTCGCATCTTCATCAATACGGGAGCGGAAAGCATCATTCCGCCCATAGAAGGAATCAAAGGCAATCCGCACGTTTTCACCAGCACTTCTATCATGGAACTGAAAGAGCTTCCGGAAAAACTGGCTGTTATCGGTGGAGGGTATGTCGGACTGGAATTTGCTTCGATGTATGCCTCTTTCGGTTCGCAAGTGACCGTGCTCGAAGGACATGCCGATTTGATTCCGCGGGAAGACCGGGACGTGGCAGACATCGTAAAAGATGTACTGGAAAAGAAAGGTATCACCTTCCGGATGAATGCTAAAGTACAGAGTATAGCGGGAAAAGAAATAGCAGTCCGTGATGCTGTCAGCGGAGAACCTTTCCATCTGGAAGCCGACGCCATATTATTGGCTACCGGCCGACGCCCCTTCACGGAAGGGCTGAATCTGGAAGCAGCCGGAGTAGAAACGGACGAGCGCGGAACCGTCAAAGTGAACGAACGCTTGCAGACCACCAATCCGCACGTATGGGCCATCGGCGATGTGAAAGGCGGATTACAGTTCACCTACATCTCATTGGATGATTACCGCATCATCCGTGAAGACCTTTTCGGAGACTCCACCCGTTCTACAGCCGACCGCGACCCGGTAGGCTATTCCGTATTCATCGACCCGCCTCTGTCGCGTATCGGCTTAAACGAAGAAGAAGCCCTCCACAAGGGCTTGAATGTAAAAATCGGAAAGCTGCCCGTAGCAGGAATTCCAAGAGCCCGTACATTGGGCGAAACGGAAGGGCTGTTTAAAGTGGTGATAGACGCCGACACAAACAAGATTGTGGGCTGCACGCTTTTCGGACCGGAATCGAGCGAAGTGCTCAACAGCGTGGCCATAGCGATGAAGGCCGGAATGGATTACACATTCCTGCGCGACTTCATCTTCACTCATCCCAGCATGAGCGAAGCCCTGAACGACTTGATGAATGTATAAAGACAGGAAAATGACGTGCGCTGAGCTATAGCTCCGTCGGAGGCAATATCCGTTCTATATTTTGCTCGCGATGACATATCCGTACTTCTATGCCGAACTTCGCATGCAGATGCTCGGCCAGATGTTGGGCGGAATAGACGCTGCGGTGACGGCCGCCCGTACATCCGAAAGCAAACATCAGGTCGGTAAAACCGCGCCGGAGGTAACGCGCCACATGGGCATCCGCCAATTTGTAGACGCTGTCCAAGAACGTCAGAATCTCTCCGTCCTCTTCCAAAAAACGGATAACGGGTTCGTCCAAGCCCGTCAGGGCTTTGTACGGTTCATATCTTCCGGGATTGTGCGTACTGCGGCAATCGAACACATAAATATGAGCGCTGGGGCGGCCGATTTTGTTGCCCTCGGGATTTTTGCCGGACTTGATGGCCACAGCGTCGCCGCCGGTGGCAAACTCGCAGGCAAACAGCGTGCAGTTGGTGCTGGAGTCCGGGTCCCAGCCGTCGCCGTTCCACACGCCCTCAGATACAAAGCGGCAGTGGTCGGTAGTGATGTTGTCGCTGTAGATCATGTGCTGGTTCCAGCTGGCGCCGTTTTTCAGCGTCAGGCCGTGTACCCACACATTGCGGCAGTTGCTCATGTTGATCAGCCGCGGCCGCACCCGGCCGGGGATGGTCCGCTCGTTCTCGCACTCGGCCACCAGGGCGGCGTGCTCGGCCAGGTAGTCCTTCAGGTGCTCCTGCTCGTCGGCGATGATCTTCTCAGCCAATTCGCGGCCGCCGCTGGCAATGGTGCCCTTGCCGCGGATGACCACGTTTTCGCAGTTCGGCCCGGCGGCGTGGTCCAGCGTGCCCAGGTTCAAAAGGCTTGAGTAGCAGCGCATCTCGGTGCCCTCAAACCGGCTGGGGATGCGGGGCTGGTAGTCTACGATCTCGGCGGTGCCCTGCAAGATGGCGCCCTCGTCCAGGTACAGCTCCATGTTGCTGTGCAGCCGTAGCGCGCCGGTCAGGTAGATGCCGGCGGGGATGTACACGGCATCCCCGGCACTGCAGGCGTCGATGGCACGCTGCAAAGCGGCGGTGTTTTTGGTTTTGCCGTCGCCCCTGGCCCAGAACGGTGCCTCGGTCACATCAAGGCGGTTCTTGATCGGTGTGGTGCGGAATACGCAGCTGCCCACGCACTGATGGCCGAAAAACACGTCGGCCTGGTAGTCGCTCTGGCTGCGCAGGTCGGTCAGGGTAAAGTGGGTGCGGCCGCAGGTGGCCACGGGCTGGCCGCCCAGATAGACGGTATATTGCGCCCCGGCCTTGGCGGCTGCGGGCTTATCCCAGTACAGCACGGCAGAATGCGCGGTACTGCGTGCAAAAACGTGCGATTCAAACATGCGGGGTCCCTTTCCATGATGCAAAATTCGGTGCATACGCCTCTATCTTTGCTCTTATTGTAGCACAGAAAATCTATGGGGGAAAGGTGCAAAACTTGCCAACATTTAGGGGCCACTAGGGGCATTTTTTCTCCAAAAAGCAGCCCGGCTCGTGGGCATACAGCACGCCCACGGCCTGCAAATAGGCGTAAATGATCGTGGAGCCGACAAACTTCATGCCGCGCTTTTTCAAATCTTTCGAGATGGCGTCGGACAGGGGAGAGGTGGTCGGCCCGCGCTCCACCAGCGTTTTGCCGCCGGTCCACTGCCAAAGGTAGCTATCAAAGCTGCCAAACTCCTGCCGGATGGCAGCAAACACAGCGGCGTTGCCCACGGCCGCCGCAATTTTGCGCCGGTTGCGGATGATGCCGGGGTCGGCGTACAGCGCGGCCTGCCTGGCCTCATCGTAGGCGGCGACTTTGTCCCAATCGAAATCGTCGAACGCCCGGCGGAAAGCCTCCTGCTTGTTCAGCACGCACTCCCACGAAAGCCCGGCCTGGAAGCCCTCTAAAATGAGCATTTCAAACAGCCTGCGGTCGTCGTGTACCGGCACGCCCCATTCTTCGTCGTGGTAGCGGATATACCGCGGGTTGCCCGGGTTCGCCCAACGGCACCTGCATTTTCCATCGGACCAGGTCATAGCATAGCTCCTTTGCCAGAGGTTGTAAGGGCCGCTTGCATCGGCCCGCAGGCGCACACGGTGTGTCCCTGCCTATAATTATAGTATAACACGCTTAGCAAGGCTTGCACCCTGCCCCTGAATTGTGTATAATAAGATGTTACAATCACTATTCTGGGGAGGTGTGCCGTATGAGCCTGCAAAGCATTGGCTTTTTCGGCTTTTTGCTGATTGTGGCTGCGGTGTACCTGCACCTGCCGCAGCGCTGGCAGAATCCGTTTCTGCTGGCGGCCAGCTGGTACTTTTATGCCAAGGCCATGCCCGCCATGCTGCCTGTCACTATCGCCATTGCCGCGTGTACCTACGCCTGCGGCCGGGCGATGCAGCGGCACAGAACAGCGGCGCTGCGGGTGGGCGTGATCGGCCTGTTGGTAATTTTGGCTTTCTTTAAATATAACGGCGCTTTTGCCGCCGATGGCGGTTGGCAGGCTGTGGCCATGCCGCTGGGCATCAGCTTTTATAGCTTCGCGGCTATCAGCTACCTGATCGACGCTGCCCGCGGCGATTGCGAGGTCGAGACCAACTTCATCGATTGTGTGCTTTACCTCAACTTTTTCGCCACCATCACCCAAGGCCCCATCTGCCGCGCAGGGGACCTGCTGCCGCAGCTCAAGCAGGAGCATCGCTTTGACGCCGCCCGCACGGTGCGCGGCCTGCGGCTGCTGGCGCTGGGCCTGTTTAAAATGGTGGCCATCAGCGATGTGCTGGGCCTGGTGGTGGATGAGGTGTTCCCCAACTACCGCAGCTACGGCGGGCCGATGCTGATCCTGGCAGCAATTTTTTACACGTTCCAGCTGTATTTTAACTTCTCCGGTTACTCTGAAGTGGCGCGGGCTGTGGGCCTGCTGCTGGGGCTGAATCTGCCCGAAAACTTCAAGACCCCGTTTTTTGCCACCAACTTTTCCGGTTTCTGGAGCCGCTGGCACATCAGCTTTTCCTCCTGGCTGCAGGACTACCTGTTTATGCCGCTGGCCTGGGCCGATGTCTCGGGCCTGACGGGCGGAAGAATCCAGCGTCTTCCTGCAGAATTCTGCGTGTTCACGGTGTTTTTTGTCTCCGGCTTCTGGCATGGCAACACGCTGCCCTTTGTTATTTGGGGCCTGCTGCAGGCCTGCTACCGCCTGGGTGAGGAACTGATGCACCGCCGCTTCGGCAAGCCCAAAAAGAAAGCCCCGGCTAAAACCCTGTGGGCCAAGCGTGCGGGCGTGTTTGTGCTGTGGACCATCAGCATGGTGTTCTTCTGCGTGGGCATGTCCGATGCGGGCTTAACGGCGGGGGATGCCTTCGCCTATCTGGGCGGCTGGTTCACCGGCTGGTCCCCGGCCCGCTTTGGGGCCGAGCTGTACGGCGCGGCCTACAACGGGTTCTACGCCAACACCATCATGGTGGCGGCCTACTACGCCTTTGTGGTGGTTACGCTGGCCCTGGGCTTTGCCCTTGACGCCCGCCGCGCCTTTACCTATAAAAATAAGCCGTCCGAAATTTGCCTGGCCAACGAAAAGCACCGCTGGGGGATTTACTACGTATTAGTAATTTGTTTGCTGGTAGGTTATATCATGCAAAACGGCGGCTTTGGCGGGGCATCCGGGTTTGGCATGTATGCAAACTTTTAACGCGCTTCGCGCGCAAAGAAGGGGTTCATCGCTTGTGGCTGCGCCTCTCCTTTGGATTCACCCCGTCGCAAAAAGCACATTTTCACGCCTGACGACACAAAAATGCACTTTTTTGCTCAAGAGGTGTCAGCATCGTCGGCGCATGTCCGCCGATGCTGACGGTTTAAAAAGAAAGGAGGTTTTCGCCCAATGAAAAATATCCTGAAAAAACTGGCGCTGCTCTGCATCCCGGTCGTGGTGTGGTTCGTGTTTTTTGCGGCGTTTGAGCCGAACAACTACTTTGGGGTGAAAGCCTCCGCTACCTCCAGCCAGCCGGTGGCCCGGGTGCGGGCCTACCAGCAGGAGCCGGGCACCAACCTGATCCTGGGCGACAGCCGCCTGGCCCACTTTGATATGGCCCGGGTCGAGCAGGTCAGCGGCAAGGCGTGGCAAAATCTGGCTTTCGGCGGTGCATCGCTGAAAGAAACGCTGGACCTGGCCGATTACGTGCTGGATTCCGGCAACCGGGTGGACAGCCTGCTGGTGGAAGTCTCGTTCTACACCCTCAACGCCGGGTACAACACCGACCGCTTCCAGGCGCTGGAGGAAACGCTGAACAACCCTCTGGCCTACTGCCTGAATCTCGAATACAACGTCAACGCCCTGACCGTGGCGATGGACACCCTGAAGGGCACGCCGGATACCATTGAATCCGGCGATTGGACCGCCGCAGACTATCTGGCGGACGACGGCACTACCCTGCCGCTGCACCGCAAACTGTACGATTACCCGGCCATCATCACCCCCAAGTGCCGCAGCTGGACGCTGAACGAAGCCCAGCTGACCCGCCTGGCCGAGCTGGCCGCCCGCTGCCAGAACGAAGGCATCGCCCTGACCATCGTACTGCCGCCCATGGCCGAGAATGTGCGCACCGAGGTGTGCGATCCGTTCGGCATTACCGAGGCCATGCAGGATGAGGTCTTGCCCGAACTGCACGCCATCGCCGCCGAGACCGGCTGCACCCTGCTGGATTACGAGTGGAACGGCAGCTGCATTACTGACGATGATACGCAGTTCTTTGATGGCTTCCACCTGGATGAAAAGTATGGCCTGCCGGACTGGACAGAAGAACTTTTTACGGATATAGGGTAAATAAGTAGACTGTTAAAGAGCCTCCCTCTGGGAGGAAGTTGCCCCGAAGGGGCGGAGGAAGAGAGCTTTACCGGTATCCGAAGCATTGGCGATCAGGCTCTCTCCCCCATCCGCCTATGCGGGAGCCACCTCCCAGAGGGGGCCGAAGTAAATTGGCAATAAAATCTACAACGAGGCAAACCATGGCTTTAGACTTCTTAATTTTGTACGAGCACACTGTGCGCGAATATGAGAGCGACCTGCTGCTCAAGCTGGAGTTGGAGCGCCGCGGCTATACCGCCGAGATCCGCCAGCTGCTGGACCCCAAGCATCTGCGGCTGTTCGGCAAAGACAAGCCCGAGGTGCTCGTCGCCAGCTGCATGTATGACAACGAGGCCATCAACAGCCATGTGTACAACAATATTGGCCGCTGCAACAAAAT
>OOIF01001602.1_pt1 | contig 18198 bp, 15 predicted proteins | sample 1691961 | NCBI WGS metagenome assembly OOIF01 (sample SAMN06348146, study PRJEB24527) | human gut metagenome | biome: human gut; feature: ankylosing spondylitis patient; material: feces | host: Homo sapiens | place: China | collected 2015-10 | reverse complement strand
GCGCCACCTTGCCAAGGTGGAGGTAGCGAGTTCGAGCCTCGTCGGCCGCTCCATTGGAGTGGTATTCATCACTCCCTTATATGGTGACGTGGCCAAGTGGTAAGGCAAAGGTCTGCAAAACCTTCATTCACCAGTTCAAATCTGGTCGTCACCTCCATATGAAAGACCCCACGCAATGTGAACTGCTTGTTGAGACAGTCTGTTGCGTGGTCTTTTTTATATCCGCAAAGCCTTGATGTGATAGGCTTTGCGGATTTTTCTGTCTTACCCGGAAGCGAGACATGGAAAAGTGAAACTGCGAAAATGCAGGAATAAAATTCTGAAAAATCACGATATGAACAGCTATGTCTCATTTGAAAAGTAGGCTTCCTCAAATTGGCAGGGAGTGCGGTTCTTTAAAAGCCTGTGCGGGCGTTTTTCGTTATAAAATTGTATGTATTCTGCAATACCTGCTCGGAATGCGTTCTCGGATTTATATTCCTTGCGGTAGAGATTTTCTCGCTTTAAGGATGCAAAGAAAGATTCAGCCACAGCATTGTCATGCGGATGTCCTGGCGCGGAAACGGATCGCTTTACTCTATATTCTTGTAGGAGCTGCTGGAATGTGTGCGATAGGTATTGAGAGCCGCGGTCACTGTGAAAGACGAGGCCACGGGAACATCCGCGCTCGATAACTGCTTGTTTGAAGGCCGAGGTCACAAGACGGGTGCTGTTTTTCTTGGAAATTGTATAGGAAACAACCTTGCGAGAAAACAGATCGAGAATCACGCATATGTAGTAATATTTGTCTTTGATTTTAAAGCATGTAACATCACTGACCCAAATCTGGTTGGGAGAATGCGCTGTAAAGCTTTGCCTAATTCTATTCTTCGGAGTTTCTAAAGCATTCAGCCGAAGATAATCGCTTCTCGCAGTAGTCCTGACGCTGGATAGACCGCACTCGTGCATAATGGATGCGATAAATTTGGTGCTTACCTGATGACCGCGTTCTACAAGAACGGCACGAATCTTTTCCGCGCCGAGAATCTGTTGGTACTCGTCAAAGACTTCCTGCACAATATGGCGATATTTCTCATGCCGCTTGGCAAACCAAGCATTCTCGCGTTTGTTTCTGAGGATATGGTTGTAAAAAGTGCCGCGGTCAACATTCAGTGCTTCGCACAATGTGTGAACATCATATTGACCATATAATGCCTCTAAAGCAACCAAGCGTTCTCGCAGTGGTGCGGATACGGTACAATTTACAGTTTTGAGGATTGCAATTATATTGTTCAGCTTTACAATGCGATTCTGCATTTGATTGATTTCTCTTGCTGTGAAAGGTATGCCGTTGGCGATGGTATTCGTTTTATGGCTTTTGCACCAGTGATAAAGTGTGCTGCGCGGAATATTGAACTCGGAGCAAAGTGAACGGACGGATTCTCCCTTTTCACGGCGAGCAACGATGACTTTCTTTTGCGCATCGGTAAATTTCATGAGCAAACTCCTTTCTGAAAAGTGATGATTGTTAGTGTATGATAATAGTAGCAGATATGGATTGGAAAACACAATGATTTGCGGAAAATTAAGAATCCGGAACGAAACAAAACTTGATAAAATGAACGCTTTATGGTAAGATAAGACCATACAATAAGAAGTGAAAGGTAAGGAGGTGTACACCAATGGGATTGGCTGATACGGTCACAAAAGCCTACGTGAAAGAAAATACTGTGTTTGCAGATGCATTCAACTATCTAATTTACGGCGGTAAGGCAGTTGTTGATCCTGCGCAGCTGCAGGAACTGGACACAACAGAAATAGCGTTGCCGTTTGGCGCGCAGGACGAGAACGGAAACCAGCCGGATGATGCGGTGCAAAAATACCGTGATGTGCTGAAATCGGCGGTCATCAAGCAAGATGGCGAAGCGGCTTACATCCTTTTGGGTATCGAAAACCAAACCGATATTCACTATGCAATGCCTGTTCGCAATATCATTTATGATGCGCTCCAGTATGGCAAGCAGGTTGCTGACATAGCAGCAAAGCATCGCACCGATGGCTCGAAAGGACACAGCAGGGGTGAGTACTTGTCCGGCTTCTATAAGGACGATAAGATCACACCTGTCATTACCTTGGTGCTGCACTTTGGAGCGAACGAGTGGGATGGCCCGCTGTCTTTGCATGAAATGATGGCAGTCAAGAATGAGAGCCTGCTGAACTTTGTGCAGGATTATCAGATTCACTTGATAGATCCGGCAAAACTGAGCAAAGAGGACTTGAAAAAGTTCTCGACAAGTCTCCGGGAGGTAATCGGGTACATCAAGTATTCCAAAGACAAAAAACGATTGACTGAATTTTTGACCGATAACCCGCGTATGCTTATGGAAGCGAACGCGGCGCGAGTAATCAAAGCTGTAACGAACACACCTCTGGACATTCCAGAGGACGCGGAGGTGATTGATGTGTGCAAAGCAGTTGAGGATATGATGAACGAGAGCAAGGCTGAAGGCCGCACCGAAGGCGCTGTGGCAGCTCTTGCAGGTCTTGTTAAGGATGGTTTGTTGAGCATTAAAGATGCGGCACGCCGTGCTAATATGACGGAGAGTGCATTTGAGGCGGAAGTGAAGAAAATATCTTAAGGTATTTTATCTTTTACAATTAATATAAGTATTGAAAGGAAAGAAAAATATGTTGCGTGATGGTTGGAATTTCCATAATGATGTCGCTATGGTAATTGAAAATAAGAGCCGATCTTGTTTTGGCTTTACTTATGGGGATTATAATATGTTTTCTGCTGACGAAGTTGAATGCGGGACATTTGCAGAATGCATGATGCTTATGCTTAGGAAAAAATCGAAATATTGCAAATCAAACGATGAAATTGAGGCTTTTATAGAAAAGTATAAAAGCTATATTGGAAAAAGTGGACACGAAATTGCTGCAGAGACAGCACAACTTATGATAGAAGAATTCGTGAAAATTTATAATAGTATTGAGGAATAAAAGGGAAACATCATTTGAAGAGTGTCTGTTTCGAGCACGGCTTTTGTAAAAGAAGTATTTGCAAAGATTGAAATACGGGACAAGAACTTCAATAAAAAAGAAAATAGCAGGGTATCTCTTTTGTAACACTCAGACATAAGCCTGTGACAAAAAAGATGTCACAGGCTTTTTTCTTTGCTGTATCGTCGAAAATTGGCAATTTCGCCAACCGATTTTTGGACACGGTTTTACAGTGTTGTCCAACCATTTTAGTGCGGTTTTTCCAACTTGATGCCCACTTTTCCTGCCGCTGTCCGGAATTTGGCAGGGGAGGGGGCAATTTTTTTGAGAAGAAACAGAATAAATCCTGCTGTTTTCAGAATGTTTTCAATTTCCTCGCAGCCAATTTTCCGTTGGCTGCGGGGATTTTTTGTTTTTCCCGGCAGTTTTCAGTTTCTTTTCAGGTTTTCCATTTTATACCTATTATAATAAGGAGGATTTCCACTATGAGTATTATTATCGGCATTGACCATGGCTACTACGCTATCAAAACAGCCTACTGCTCGTTCCCGGCAGGGCTGACAAGCTACGGAGAACACGAACCCTAAGGTCGAACTGAACTCCCCCAAGCTGGAATACGCTGAGATGGAAAAGCTGCAGGAGGTTATCCGCATCCTGCGCCGTGCAGGCGGAAAGGTCATTTCGTCCTGCGGTATACACGTCCATATGGATGCAAGTAAACACACACCGCAGAGCCTCAAAAATGTGCTGTCCATTGTATTTGTGTTAATTAATACAAGCAACAGAAAACGAGGGGCTGTTGCACTTTTCCTCTGTGCAACAGCTCCTTTTGTTTTCGTTATCCGTTAGAGGCAGTCGGCTCTTCCAGAATGCGCCAGCCGTCCATCAAATTCGCATTATCCATAATAAAAGTGTGAGCCGTATCCTGCCCCCAGGAATTGTCGTATTTCAGCATCAGGTAATCGCTCAACTCAGTTCGATTTTTGAATTTTAATAAACGATATGGCTCCTGAAAAGCGACCTTTTCCACGAAATATACGGCATCTGATGTGGGAAGCATAACGCCGACATGGCCAATCATAAGGGAATTGTCTGTTTCAGAAAACTGATCGTGTAGAACAACGGAGATAAGACGAATTTTATCATCGTCTACAAAGGATAGACCGCGCCTTTTCCATTCCTGCTGAATTGTTTTTAGATGAGTGGGAATGTCGGTCGTGTTGGTAGTTTTAACGGGAGCAAACAGCACATCGAATTTCTGCCTTTTGTCACCGCAAAGGGCCTCAGGGTCAGTATCCAGCGTTTCATAGTCCATAAATAAGGTGTCCTCGGCTGCATCGAAGTCTGCCTCGCCAGTGACGGTGATGAAATCACCGAAAAGTCCACAGGCGGTGATTCGACAGTTCCAGCCGGGGAAGGTGCCATATTTTTCCGCCCATACATCCTGCATAGAATACGGATCATATTTCAAATCTAGAGGCTTTGCGGTTTCAAATCCTGTGGTGAGCCATGCTGGATCTACAGCGCTATTGAATTTTTGAACATGTTCAAAGAAGGTTTGTATCCGAAGGTCAGATACGCCGGCGTTTTGCAAAAGATCGGAAAGAAGATTCTGCGTATCCGCATCTGCTAAGTTGGAATATTCAATCGGCTGAAGGACTGGAAGAGAAGGGGGGTTACTGCATCCTGCCAGAAATGCACCGCAAAAAAGTGCAGCGGTGCAGACAAAAAAGGTTTGGAATTTCAAAAATAATCACCTCGCTGTGTTTTTGAGAAGATTTTTCCTATCGAAAATGCCAATATATGAGAAAGATATAATCGTGTTGGCTTCGCAATAAATGATAGCACAGATAAATGAAGAAAATCAATGATATCTGACAAGTGTGAGCATTATAATATTGTAGTATATACTTTGGGGAAAGAAATGAGGGTTTAAAAAGGGAATGTAATGTATAATAAAACAAAACGGAAAGGCCTATAAGATTCAAGGCAGGTAAACACTGTGAACCTTATAGGCCATGTTTTAGGCTATTGTAACTATGTAATGATTATCTGAAACAGCTAGGTGATAGATTCTTCCTTGCCAATAGAAATTCATTCTGAGCGCTTTCCAGCCGGTTGGCAAAACAGGGGAGAACGCTGGCGTATCTCCATTAAAGTTCGCTCCCAAGAAGCCAAAGAAGATACTTGACCACGTTTCGCCCAAGCAGGCAAGATGAAGACCTTCTTTTCCGGTGTTGTTCATGATTTCGTGTAGGTCGAGATACAGCGCTTTTTTGAAGTATTTTTCGGCAGCTTCCTGCAGGCCGTTTTGTGCAGCAAAAAGTGCATGGCTGGCGAAGCTCAGCGTGGAATCGTGCAAGCAGCACGGCTCGAAATCTTCCCATGCGTTCAGACGCTCTTCGAGAGTGAACTTCTTAGGCAACCGGGACATCAGAAGCAACGTATCAGCCTGCTTGATAACTTGATACCTTTGCAGACGGTCAAAGCAAACATGATGATAGCTGGCACCGTCATCGGTTTTGAGCGTTTTAATGTCTACGGGCTCTAGCCGAGTAAAAGTCTCATCCGGCAAATATCGGCCAGTTTGCGGATCACGACATTCTTTTAGATTGTCTCGCAGAGAATGCCAGGCAAGGACTTCCTCATCGCTGAGGGAAAGCTTCGAATATCGATTGGGATCGGTTTCCTTGATCTTCAGCGCTGCCTTGATGGCCAAATCAAGATTAAACTTTACCATGCAATTGGTAAAGAGGTTATTATTGGTAATGCCACAATATTCATCAGGCCCCTTGCAAAACATAAGGTCGGCAGAGCCGTCAGGATGAATGATGCAGCGGCTATACCAGAAACGAGCAGTTTCGATGTAGACTTCCATGGCCTGCAGGTAAAAGCTTTCATCGCCTGTTGCATCAAGGTACTGCTGCATAGCGAATGGAATATCCGCGGTAATGTGCAACTCACTGGCACCAATATCCCAGCTTTCACATTGTTCAGAGCCGTCAAACGATGTCATCCAAGGATAACGAGCGCCGGCATTGTTCATCTTTTTGGCGTTCTCTTTCGCCTGCGGAAGGGTTCTTACGCGATAATCCATTAAGCTCTTGGCCGCTTCGGGGTGGGTATACAGGAAAAAGGATAACATAAAGAGATCAGTATCCCAGAAATAGCATCCTTTATACCGTGTGTGCGTCAATCCGCGAGCGCCGATGCTTACGCTGCTGTCACGGGCAGAACAGCTGGTGATAAGCTGGAAAATGTTGTACCGCACAGCGGACTGATCATCAGGAGCTCCATCGATTTCGATATCCGACTCATTCCACCGAGAGGCCCATGCCAGAGAGGATTTTGCAAAGAGTTCATCATAAGTGTCAGAGATTTTGTTGCTCCCAATAAGAGGGTCGATATCTCGACTTGTGGTGATGCGCGTGGTGATTTCCAAAACAACATTTTGACCGCTTTGTAAAATCCCGCACCACTGCTTTCCAAGGACATCATCACAGATATCGCATAACAGCGGAATGTACGGCCGGTCGATTGGCTGGTAAGCCGGTCTGAAAAAGAAGTATGGAAAGACATCTGTTCTCTTACAATCAAGCCGGTACCTAAAATGGAGAAAGTACAATCGACAGAATCCTTGCACATGTCATGCTGGGTGGGCTCGGCAAGTTTGATGGTTTCGTGATTTTCTTTTACCTGATCATCCGGAACAGGGCAGTTGCAGCAAGCAGTATGAATTCCTGCATATACCGAGATATTGGAGGTGCGTGACGCGGAGAAAGAAAGCCGCTGTACGAGCAGTGAGGGGTCAGACATACTGCAGAATACCCGATGCTCAATATTTAGAGCGGTTTCACTGCTTTTGGCTAAAAAAGACTGTGAGCGAACGCCTGTTTTCATGTCCAGAGTGCTGGATACAGGAGAAGAAAGTGTAATAGGACGTCCATCACATTCGATATTTCCCCAAACGGGGGTAGGCAGGTTCACAAAATCGGTGATACCGGGTTTGATTTCACCGAAGATACCGGCAACGAACAGACCTGTCTCAAAGGTGCGCTTCTCCTGCCAGAATGGGAGATACCCGCGGATGCCCATGCGGCCATTCCCGGTGAAAAAAGTGCTTTCTTCAAAGCTGTCATTTGTGCTATTTGTCGTAAGCTCAATTTGCCAAGGCTTCAAAATTATGTCTTGACGCATAAAAGCATCCTTCTTTCTTTTATAGTAATGCTTCACGGATAGAATGGCAAAGGAATCCTGCGCAGGTAGCGAAAGCCTCGCCGGTGGTGCAGTAACCAGTCACTTCATCAACGCTTTCGCAGGCAATGCCATTGTCCATAGAGATTTTTTCCAAAATGGCGCGGCAATGTTCTACGCGCCCGCACAGCAAGCTATTGGCTAAACTTAAGATCCAGGGGTGAGGTGCGTGTGGACACCCGATTTCGTTGATTGGACTGTTAGCAAAGCTGTATTCGTATTCCGGTGAACGGATCATTGCAACGGTATTGCGGTATATCTCATCAGTGGGACTGCAAAAGTCGAACAAGGGAAGCAGCTGTAGACTTCCCGGCGGCTCGTCGTAAACATCGTGACTGCCGTTCAAATCAATAGACCATCCGAAATAAGGCTTTCCCGCTGCATCCTTTTGGACACAATGCGTCATGATGGCATCCTTAATCTCACTGGCAGTTTTTTCAAGATGTGCATATTGGGGCGCGAGTTGGGCCAAATCTTTAAGTGCTTTCCAAACAAGCACATTATCGTATGTAATATAAGGGTAAACGTGTTCATCGTCTGTTGGCTGCAGGAAGGTATCATACAATCTGCAAGATGCGGCTTCATGCTGCCGCAGACGATTCAGAATGAGGCTTATGCCTTGAACAATATCGGAATCATTCAAAATGGATTTCTCGCCGGTTTTGTTAATGTAGCGCTCAAGCGCCAGAAGAGGAGCAACGAGCTCATCCAGTTCGAAGCCCGGCTCCAAAACAGTGCCATCAATGTATCGTGAATGGATACCAAAGTTTCGGCGCTGTCGGCCAAATACATAGGAGAGCATTTCTTTGGCACGTTCGGGATCGGCATCCAAAATAGCAGGGAAACTCCAAAGCAGACTGTCACGATCCCAATAGGCAGCACTTACATAGTAGCGGGGGCTTCTGCTGGTAACGAGAACCAACTCTTCGGTGTCAAGTGTAATGCCGGTTGAGAAGAACATACAGAAGAACAGATTCGTATTGTAGAGCTGTGTGAGTTTTGCATCATCATTAAAGGTGACACGGCGCTCTTGAAGCCAAGTTCTTGTTTTTGTAAGTTCTGCATTGAAAGTTTGCCGAAGCATTTCCTTGGCGCTTGTTGCGGCAGCAACTTCCTCGAATCCGAGTCCCCAATAAAATACGACCGAGGTTGTTCCATCAGCAGGAACTGTACAGTGATGGGATAAATCGTAAGCAATACTGCCATCATCGGAACAGGTGAAAGAAGAAGATGTTTGCACATCGGCCATAGGAGCAAAGGAAAACATTGGGAATCCGGCGTGATATTCGAAAATCAAGCTGCTGTTCCAGCCGCTGCGGAAACAGGTTGCTTTACCGCTTAACGGCTTGTCCTCGTTTACACAGTGCCAAGAGGAGGCCCAACATCCATTTAACCCTATAACAACATCTTTTGCACTTTCAGAAGTATTATGAACCGTCATCTGAATTGCAAAACCACGTTCATCGATGGGCGGCATATAAAGGGTTTTGAGTTCAAGGCTGCCAAGCTGTGCGGTAGACTGGGGCAGCCAATCATCAAGTCGGGTCCATGCAAGGCATGCTGGAGAAATAGCACAGTCTCCATCTAAATGAACATAAGGCTGAATCAAAGGTGTGGATTCGCTCCCACGAATATCTATAAGCCCTTTTGCAGCCATATATAGAAATGTTATATCCTCTATCCCGCCCGTTCGCTCGTTGATGCGGGGCAAAGAAACGAAATCGTTGCCGGTTGGCAGATACTTGTCCATAGTGAATCCCCTTATAAAGTGAAATAAGCACACAAATAAGATTAAGCGATTAACCTTGTTGCTATCATCAATATAACAGGATTGTTTGGCATAGTCAACAATATTTTTTCGCAAATCGTAGGTTAATTTAATTAACTGTTGACATTTTGCTGCCTGCGTGGTATTGTAATGCCAGAGAAAAGAGTTAAACGCTTAAACTAATTCCGTAAGATTGGTGGAGTCGATATGGCAAGACGCGCAACACTAAAAGATGTGGCAGAGCGTGCCCAAGTCAGTACGGCTACGGTGTCTTATGTTTTGAATGACAAAAAATCAATCTCCGAGCAGACCAAGACCCGTGTGTACGATGCGATTCGGGATTTGAATTATGTTCCCGATCTCAGCGCGCGAAGCCTGTCCAGTAGAGATTCAAAGCTGATTGGAATTGTCATTCCACAGACCGAGCCCGGCAGCAAACTGATGCTGCAAAATGATTTTTACAGTGAAATCGTTGGCAGCATTGAGTATCACGCAAGACAGCATGGCTATCATGTGATTATTTCGGCCACAGATGTAAATGAAAGCTACTTGACTTTGGCTAAAGAGAGAAACCTTGACGGGATTATTGTTATCGGTATGTACCCGGATGACTTTTACCGTCAAATGAAGAAAACACAAATCCCCATTGTATTGATTGACAGCTACTGTAACGATCATTATTACCATAGCATACGAATTGATGATGCCTATGGAAGTTATCTGGCTACCAATCATGTGATTGGATATGGGCATAAAAAAATTGCTTTTTTCTGCGGTCAAATCAAAGAAAACGGTGTCATAAAGAAAAGGCTCTGCGGCTACCAACAGGCACTGGAAGAAGCCGGAATCCCATATGATTCCACGCTTGTTTATGAAGGCAAAGTTGATTACGACAGTGGCATCGAACTTGCACGCAGACTGTGCAATGAAAATAAAGATGTCACAGCAGTAGTTGCTACCGCAGATATCTTAGCTATTGGAGCTATGAAGGGGTTCTACGAACAGGGAGTTTCGGTTCCCAATGATATTTCTATCGTTGGATTTGACGATTTGGAGATTTCTAAATATCTGACACCAGGACTGACGACGGTTCGCCAAGAAATCTCTCAAAAAGGTGAAAAGGCAGTTGAACTGCTTTTAGATAACATTCAAGACGCGGATATGACAAAGCGAGAGGTTATTATTCCGGTTAGCCTTTCTCGCCGAGAATCCGTTCGAGATATGAGAGGGGAGGAATAAAAAAGGACTGCACCAACCGTCCAAAGTCTGTGCAGCCCAAATCCAAAGAGCGTCTTATTGCTCTTCTATAATAAGTGTAAGCGAAGAAGAGCAAAAAATCAAGTGTTCCACTACTTATACAAGGAGGAAAAACAATGAAAAAGGCGATTTCTTACATGGCATGCTCGATGGCCGCAATGCTTGCACTCAGTGCCTGCGGTTCGGCAGCCTCGTCTGCAAGTACCGTGGCAAGCTCTTCTGATGCAGCTTCTACGGAAAGCACGGCAGCATCGGAGGCTTCTAATGAGCCTGTGACAATCACGTTTGCACAGTACTCCGGGTCCGGAGACAACGAGCAGTATCTGCAGCAGATGGTTGACAACTATATGAAAGAAAACCCCAATGTCACCATCGACCTGCAGACCTATGGCTATGACGACTACTTTACGCAGATGACGGCGAAGGTTTCCGGCGGCCAGGCTCCCGATGTTTTTGAACTGGATTACCAGAATTTCGTCTCTTACGCAAAGAAGGGCGCATTGATGCCGCTGGATGACATCCTGACCAAAGACGGCATCGACACCTCTATCTACAACGATATGGCCCTGAAAGCGTTCAGCGCTGACGGCGTGCAGTATGGTGTTCCTGATAGCTTCTCGAATGTTGTGCTGATTTACAACAAGGATCTGTTTGATCAGGCCGGCATCGACTATCCCACGGACGACTGGAAGTGGGAGGATGCAATGGCTGCGGCGGAGAAAATCCGTGCGCTGGGTGATAATATCTTTGGCTATTATCATCCCATTTCCTTCAACGAGTTCTATAAGACCGTTAAGCAGAACGGCGGCAGCCTTTTCAATGATGACTTTACGGAGTTCACGATGGATACCCCGGAAAACATTGAAACGCTGCAGTACATGGTTGACATGCAGCAGAAAACCAATGTTATGCCCACCGAGGAGCAGATGGCAGGCATGGGTGACTGGGATCTGTTTGAGTCTGGCCGCCTTGGCATGATTGTGACGGGTATTTGGGCATTCCCCGAATATACGAGCAATTGCGACTTCGATTGGGATATCGTTGTTGAACCTGGTCACACTCAGAAGGCTACGCACTTCTTCTCCAACGGTTACGTCGTTTCCAAAGATTCTCAGGTTGCTGATGAAGCCGTTAAGTTCATCACCTACATTTCCTCCAACCGTGAAGCAACGCAGATTCGCCTGGACGCAGGCTGGGAGCTGCCTCCGGTTCAGGACGAGGATATCATCGCTCAGTACAAAGAAAAGACTCCTCCGGCAAATCGCGAGGCGGTCTTTAAGAGCCTTGATTACCTTGTGACTCCTCCTGTTATCACCCAGTATGGACAGTGCTGGAAAAGCTACATGCCGTCCATATCCCGATGGCTATCGGATCTTCAAGCAAGAATACGCCGCTTATTGTAGAAAAACTTGGAATTGGAAAATTCTTTGATGTTATTGTAGATGGAAATCAAATTTCACATTCAAAACCGGATCCGGAGGTCTTTTTGCTGGCGGCAGAAAAGCTGCACCAAAAGCCAAGTGATTGCCTTGTCGTTGAAGATGCAGAGGCAGGTGTGAAAGCCGCCCTCAATGGGGGCTTTCTGGTGGCAGGAATCGGGCCGGCTAAAGATTGTCCGAACATCAATTATCCGCTTCTATCGTTAAGTGAACTTCTTGCAATAGAGGGCCATCCAGCTTGATGGAAAACTAAATAAAAGGGTGATGATAAAAGAGCCTGCACTCTGAAGTCCAGTTGGACTTGGAGGCAGGCCTCTTTTTTGTTATAAGCCATTTTATGTTATGGAGTTTGATGATGACATGTATTTGGCCTAGCACTGATTGTCGGAATCACGCAAGATTTTGATTGAACAGAGTAGTATGGTGATGCACCACATGTAATTCTAGCTGTGTTTCTGATCAAAAAAATTAACAGGGACTTTTGTATCTCATGCCCACATTCAGGCGTAGCTGTTTCTGCTAATTTTTAGGTATTTCTAAAGCGTGTTCGTTTACTGGCGGTAAATTAAAAATCGCAAATTTAAATTTGAATTTCGTTAAAATCACAAGTATTATAGAGCATATTTGTAAGTTTTTACAAACTTCTTTGCGAGGTGTTGAAATCGAAAAGCGAATATGTTACTATTTAGATGCAATAAGTAAGATAACTTAACTAACTAACTAAGAATCGGACCTGATATTTGCTACACGAAAGGCGAGATTTGTAAATGGTTATTCAACAGCGCATCCGTGCAGAAAACCTGAAAAAAATCTACCAACTGGTAAACCAAAATAGAAGTATCTCGAGGGCGGCGTTGTCGAAAGAAACCAATCTCAGCAAACCCACGGTTTCCAGCTTGGTTGATGAGTTGATTGTCAACAAGTATCTCATTGACTGCGGGACCGTTGCCAGCCAGCAAATGGGACGCCGCCCCAACGAACTGAGGGTCAATGGTACAGAAAACCTAGTGGCGGTTATCAGCTGGCGGAGAGCGCGCTTGGATATTGCCCTGATCACGGCGGATAATAAAATCGCCTTCCGGGATCAGATTCCCCTTACGGAAGAAGAAGATAAGGTCGACAAGATCACATCCACCTTTTTCAACATTATGAAGCCGAAAGTAGGGGATAGACGCATCATGGGTCTCTGCATCATTATACCGGGCATTATTGATGCAGAAAATAAACGGATCCTCTCCACAGTCATCGGCGTAGGCTACAGTGATCCTGTGGTTCAGCGCTTTGAAGAAGCTTTTCATGATTATCCTTTCTGCCTGCTGAATGATACCGCCTGTTTCGCTTACGCAGAATATGTGTTTGCCAACATTACAGAACCTAATTTCGCCTATATCAATGTCTCAAAAGGCGTTGGCGCTTGCCTTTTTGCCAATGGAAAAATGCTTCGTGGGGCTGGCAGCAATGCAACGCAGTTCGGACATTTCTCAGTTGACAGAAACGGACCGCTTTGCGCTTGCGGAAATCATGGCTGCGTTGAACGTGTTGTAGGTGAAAATGCCTTGACGGAAAGAGCGGAGGCGTGCGGTATTGATTTGACCCGTTTCGCTGGACGCAAACCTTTGTACTGTGATATCGGTGCCATGGCTGAAGATGGAGATGCCCATGCAAAAGAGCTGATAAAAGATCTAGCGGTCGATTTGTCTTTCGCAATCTCAAATCTGATCACGCTTTTCAATCCGTCGCTTGTGGTGATTGGCGGTATGGGCGTAAATCTTGGCCCGTTCTTCCTTTCCAACATCCGCGATGAAGTACAAAATAGCGGCTTTAAAGAGTTCGTGTCCAATACCTGGATCCAGTATTCTACACTGGGGTTGGATTCCGAGCTTGGCGGCGCTGCAAGATATTATATTGATCATTACTACGATTTTTTTGAACAGATGCAAGGCGGCCTATACGCTGACTGATGCAGAAAAGAGGCTTGAGATTATGATGCCCAGAATTATTGGTGTCAATTCCAACTGCTACCATGGTTACTCAATCGATGAAGCACTGGAGGGAATCGCCGCAGCGGGGGTCCATTATGTAGAACTGACGGCAACAAAGGGATGGACAGAACACGTCTTTCCGGACCAGAGCTTTGCAAGTCTTTGCCATGTGCAGGACAAACTGAAAGAGCTGGATCTAGTCCCCTTTGCGATGAGCGGTCATACAAACCTTATGGATGTAGACAGACTGCCTGATTTTATTATGAATATGCGCCTGGCGCATTTCTTCGGCTGTAAATACATTGTCTCCTCAATCGGTGAGGCCCATTTAAAGGATAAAGCAAAAACCGGAAACGAAGTTCTGGTGCAGAACATCAAAGGACTGATCCCGCATCTGAAAGAAAATGGCTTGATGCTGGTCCTGGAGCTGCACGGTGAGCATGCGACCGGCACAATCATGAATGGAATCGTCACGGCAGTAAATTCCAATCTGGTAAAAATCAACTACGATACGGCAAACTGCGTGTTCTATGGCAATGTAGATGCAGCAGATGATATCGATACCTGCATGGACAATGTGGCGTACCTGCACATCAAGGATAAGGCAGGCGCGCGCGATGCATGGGATTTTCCTGCACTTGGAAAGGGCTACGTCGATTTTAAAACGCTTTTCAATAAACTGGACAAGGCTAATAACGATGCTCCGCTCAGCCTCGAAATTGAGTTTACTGCAAAAGGACCGAAAGATCTGGATGAGATTAATACCGCTGTTAAAGAATCTGCGGTATATTTGAAAAATCTCGGTTACAAGATTTAAGTACATTCTGCGGTAGGTACCACCGCCGGATAATATTATTTTCTACATTATTTATATGGAGGTTTTAGAACACATGAAAAAGGCACTCTCTATTGCAACAGCCACCGCGCTCATGCTTTCTTTGGCAGCATGCGGCAGCTCTGCTGCATCCAGCTCGGCCGCACCGGCAGCCGACAGCACTGCTTCTTCCACGGCAGAGTCTTCTTCTGCTGCGGAAAGCACCGGCGATAAGAAGGACCTGACCTTCGGCTATATCGCCTACGATATGTCGGATATCTGGAATGAGTATTCTGCCAAGGCATTTGAGTATGCCGCTGAGCAGAATGGCGTTAAGACCGTCGTCCTGGATTCCAAGAACAGCCTGGAAGATTCCGTCACCGCGATGGAATCCCTGATTCAGCAGGGCGTTGACGGCATCTCTGTCTTCCCGATCTCCACCGAGCAGGGGTCTCAGCTGGTCAAGATGGCTAACGAGGCCGGAATCCCCGTCACTATCGAGAACTTTGCTATGGACGGCCTAGATGATCCGGGCGATTACATTGCTTCCGTTGCCTGTGAGTACGACAAGATCGGCGAAGCTGCCATCAAGTGGATCGCTGAGCAGGATCCCGAGGCAAAGATCTTCTTCTGCGCTGGCCAGGAAGGTGCCGGCGTTTACGAGAAGTACCAGGAAGGTGTTGATCGCGCCCTAGAAGAGCTGGGCGGCGATGTGAAAGTCGTTGCTACGCTGCATGCCGACTGGCTGACGGATAAGGCTTACAACGTTACTACCGACCTGATCAACTCCGGCACCGAGTTCAACTACATCTTTGCCAACAACGATATGATGGCCCAGGGCTGCTACAACGCTCTGAAGGACGCTGGCAAAGAGAACATCCCCATCGTTTCCACTGGTGGCTCTCCGGACGGCTTCAAGATGCTGCAAGACGGTATCGAAGCTGCGAATATGACCGCTCCCGTTTCCATTCAGGGCGTCAAGACCTTCATGAACCTGTACAACAAGGTTGCTCTGGGCGAAGATCCTGCCGAGAAATTTACAGCTTTGCCAGTTATCCCTGTTTCTGCTGATGATACCAGCTCCTACATTGCTTGGGATGACTATGCAGCCGCTTACAAGTACCTGGGCGAGAACAAATAACTAGCCTACTGAATACTACGATATGAGTTAATATACCGCCAGCCGGCCGTGCCGTGAAATTCGGCGCGCCTGGCTGGCGTTTTTGTAAGAGGGTGAGATCAGACATGCCTTGTGACTACAAAAATACAAAACCCATTATTGCCATGAAAGATATCAAAAAGGAGTTTTCTGGCGTTTGGGCTTTGTCCGGCATCACTTTTGAAGTATATCCGGGTGAAATCCACTGCCTGGTAGGCGAGAACGGCGCAGGAAAATCTACCCTGATGAAGGTTCTTTCGGGTGCTTACACACCTACCGAGGGAACCATCACGGTGGATGGAAAAGAATACAGTAAGTTCGATCCATTCTTGTCCAAGCAGCTTGGAATCAACATCGTTTACCAAGAAAATGACCTGGTTCCAAGCATGGACGTTGTGGAAAATATCTTTGTCGGCAACGAAAAAACCAAGGGACTGGGAATCATAGATTATCCCGCAATGCGGAAAGAAACACAAAGGCAGATGGATGACCTGGGTATCCATTTGAAGCTGGATACCAAAATTGAAAATCTGTCTGTCTCGGATCAGCAGTTTGTCAAGATCTTGAAAGCGTTGAGCGTGCAGCCCCGTGTGCTGATTATGGATGAACCGACATCAATGTTCAACGTAGAGGATGCCGCAAAGGTTACGGAACTGACTAGGCGTATTGCCAGCATGGGGATTGGTATCATCTACATTTCCCACTTCCTGAACGAAGTTGTCGAGATCGCGGATCGCATTACGGTAATCCGCGATGGTGCGGTGATCAGCACCTTCTCCAACGAAAATCATGATACGCCGATTATCAAGATCACACAGGACATGGTGGGTCGCCCGATAGATATGTTCTATGACCGTGAGAAATGCCCCATCGGTGATGTGATGCTGGAAGTCAAAGACTTGCAGCTGACGAAAGACTCTCCAAAAATCAATTTTACGGTGCACAAGGGCGAAATCGTAGGCTTCTCTGGAATGGTCGGCTCCGGCCGCACCGAAATGATGCGTGCCATGATAGGCGCAGACAGCCGCTACGGTGGGCACATCTATATCAACGGCAAAGAGGTGCAGATCAAGGACCCGAACGACAGTATTAATGCAGGTATCGCCTTTATTACAGAGGATCGCCAGAAGCTTGGCCTGATGCTGCATGCCAGCGTGCTGGAAAATGCAACGATCATAGGCCTGCGGGAAAAGATCAAGGGATTCTTTGTGAATATCAAAAAGTTTCCGCCGCTGATCGAGCCGCTGCTGAAAGAACTGCGGGTCAAAACGCCCAGCGTGTGGACCGAGGCAGTTTACCTTTCCGGTGGCAACCAGCAGAAAGTAGTCCTGGCAAAGTGGCTGTATGCGGAACAGGATATTTACATTTTTGATGAACCTACCCGCGGTATTGATGTCAATGCCAAAGCCGAGTTTTACAAACAGATGAGCAACCTGACAAAGCAGGGCAAGTGTATCCTGATGATCAGCTCTGATATGCCGGAACTTATCAGCATGAGCGACAGAGTTTTGGTGGTTCGGGATGGCCGCATTGATTGTGAGCTGAAAGGCGAGCAGATCAACGAACAGGAAATCATTAAACGTGCATTGGGAGTAAATAAAGATGGCTGATAAAAAGACTAGCCTTTCTCCGGCTAAAAATATTTTTAAGGACCAGCGGGTCCTTCTGGCAATCGTTATCGCATTGATTGTCGTAATTATTTCGTGTATCAACCCTAATTTTATTGGCATCAATAACATTGTCGCAATTTTCCAGCAGATCTGCGTGCTGGGTATTCTGACAATGGCAATGAGCATTCTGCTGATCTCCGGCGGTATTGACCTGTCCATCGGCAATATTATGGTCGTCTGCGGTGTTGTTATGTACGTAGTGTTGGACAACGGTCTGCCCACCTTTATCGCTGTGCTGGCTGGCCTTGTTACCGGTGCAGCCTGTGGTTTGCTCAACGGCGCTATCATTGCAAAAAGTAAGTGCATTCCGCTGGTCATTACACTGGGCACCAGTAAGATGTTTTATGGCATTGCCCTGACGGTTTCCGGTGGACGTATCATGAACTTCGGCGGTGCATTCAACGGCTTGAAAACCAAGTACTTCGAAATTTTCTCGCCCATGCTGCTGGTTTTGCTGGCCATGGTCATGGTGGCGTATCTCATGATGACTTACACCAAGTTCGGCCGCCGTGTAGTCGCCCTGGGTGGTAATGAAAAGAACGCTTTCCTGTCCGGTATTAACGTGAACCGTTATAAGATCATTGTTTATGGAATTTCTGGTCTGTTCTGCGCGGTTGCCAGCATCGTATTTGTTGCCCGTATTGACTCCATTACCTCGAACGCCGGTACCAACTATGAAACGAACGCCCTAGCCGCTGCCATTATCGGCGGTGTCACCTTCGACGGCGGCAAGGGTACGATCAGCGGCGCATTCCTCGGCTGCCTGCTGATGGGTGTCATCTCCAATGCTATGAACATCCTCGGCGTCGATAATAACGTACAGACGATCATTACCGGCGCCATCATTGTTGCGGCAGTCGTCCTGAGCAACAT
>OOIF01001594.1_pt1 | contig 18280 bp, 22 predicted proteins | sample 1691961 | NCBI WGS metagenome assembly OOIF01 (sample SAMN06348146, study PRJEB24527) | human gut metagenome | biome: human gut; feature: ankylosing spondylitis patient; material: feces | host: Homo sapiens | place: China | collected 2015-10 | reverse complement strand
CGGTATATGTGGGACTTCTCCGTTATCAAAGACCTTTTGATGAATCCCGTCTACACCGGGGCGATTGCTTCCCAGAAAAAAGACTACCGTTTCAAAATCGGCACGATTGGGGAAAAGAAGCCGGAGGACTGGATTGTGGTGGAGGGACAGCATGAACCGCTGATTGACCGCATGAGCTTTGACATTGTGCAGAACAAGCTGAAATCCCGCCAGCGTCCGGGGCAGACCAATGAAATCAGCCTGTTTGCCGGACTGATAAAATGCGGCGAGTGTGGGAAGTCGCTGACGATACGCTACACAAACGCAAAACATCCCCAGCAGATTTATTCCTGCAAGACCTACAATGCCTTTGGAAAGAACCACTGCACCCAGCACCGGATTGACTATGACACCCTTTACAGCCATGTGCTGCGGAAAATCCGGGAATGTGCCAGAGCTGCCCTGATGGACGGGAAAGCGGTTGCCGACCGCCTGACTAATACCTGTGAAGCCGAGCAGCGGGAACAGCGGGAAGCAATGGAACGCTCCCTTACAAGGGACGAGGAACGGATTGAGGTTCTGGATAAAATGGTCATGCGGCTTTATGAGGATATGATTGCAGGGCGTATCAGTGAGCAGAATTTCAACACCATGCTGGAAAAGACACAGACCGAGCAAGCGGAGCTTAAAGCAAAAGTGTCCGAGGGCAGAAAGCGGCTGTCCGATGAAGTCCAGCTTGCCAATGACGCAAAACAATGGGTGGAAGCCATTCAGGAATACGCCAATATCACAGAGCTGGACGCAGCCACCCTCAACCGCTTAATCAAAGAAATCGTCGTGCATGAGCGCATTGACGAAGATAAAACAAGACACATTTCTATCGAAATTCATTTTAATCTCAAACCCATCCCAGAGGTGGAACAGGTCACTGCCTGACCTGTCCCGCCGGGACGGTTCTCTTAAAAACACCATATAGATTTTTTGTACGCCGCCGCCCGCCATCGAGCAGAGTTTTACACCTAATTGGGGATAAAACAGTTAATGGCTGGCGGCGGCGTTGTCCTCATTGGTATGCAGCTCATTCCGCTTCTTGCCGGGCTGTTTGGATAATCGTCCCCGTTTTCCCGTATTCGCAAAGGAGCTGATGTATGGATTTTATCATTGACGCAATCGTGGAATGGCTCAAGGGATTGCTGGTCGATGGTATCATGGGAAATCTGGAAGGCCTTTTTACCAACGTGAATACTTCCGTTGGCGAGATCGCCACACAGGTAGGCACGACCCCGGCAGACTGGAACGCCGGGGTCTTTTCCATGATACGGCAGATTTCAGAAACCGCTATTTTGCCGATTGCCGGGGTCATCCTCACATTTGTAATGACCTATGAGCTGATCCAGATGCTCATAGACCGCAATAACCTCCATGACGTAGATACATGGATGTTCTTCAAATGGGTGTTTAAGACCTTTGTGGCTGTGATGATCCTGACAAACACCTTTACCATTGTGCTGGCTGTATTTGATGTGAGCCAGAACATAATCCAGCAGTCGGCAGGCATTATCCAGAATGGAACGGACATTACCATTGATGTGCTGGACGCCCTCCGGGCAGACCTTGAAACCATGGAACTTGGCTCGCTTTTCGGTCTCTGGCTCCAGTCGTTTCTGATACAGCTTACCATGCTTGCCTTAAATATCGTTATCTTTGTCATTGTTTACGGCCGTATGATTGAAATTTACTTACTCACAAGTTTAGCCCCGATCCCCTTTGCAACAGTTCCCAACCGGGAAACCGGACACATGGGACAGAATTATTTCCGCTCGCTGTTTGCAGTGGGATTTCAAGGGCTTCTCATTCTGGTCTGCGTTGCCATTTATGCCGTCCTCATTCAGAGTATCGCCACCGATGGCGACCCCATCGGGGCCATCTGGAGCTGTGTCGGCTATACGGTGCTCTTATGCTTTACCCTCTTTAAGACCGGGAGCTTGTCAAAATCAATCTTCGGCTGTCATTAGCTTCGGGCCACAATGACCCGAAGCAGAAAGGAACCCAACGTTGAATGAAAAATTTACTGTGATTTATGCTGACCCGCCATGGCGGTATGAACAGAAAAATGTGCATGGCTCCGCAGAACACCATTACCCCACCATGAGCATAGAGGAAATTTGTTCCCTCCCAGTTAAAAATTTAGCCGCCAAAGATTGCGTCCTCTTTCTGTGGGTGACTTTTCCGCAACTGCCGGAGGCTTTCAAAGTAATCGAGGCATGGGGATTTTCTTACCGTTCCGTAGCGTTTGTATGGGTCAAAAGAAACAAACGCTCCTACTCCTGGTTTTATGGCTTGGGCTATTGGACCAGAGGAAATGCGGAAATCTGTCTGCTGGCAGTAAAAGGGCACCCCAAACGCAAATCGGCTTCTGTTCATCAACTGATTGTTTCCCCCATAGAGCAGCACAGCAAAAAGCCGGATGAAGCAAGAAAGAAAATCGTGGAGCTGATGGGGAATGTTCCACGTCTGGAACTGTTTGCCAGAGAGGCAAAGCCGGGCTGGGCTGTTTGGGGAAATGAAGTAGAAAGCACTGTGATTTTATAGCAGCTTCGGGCCAGCATGACCCGAAGCAGAAAGGAGCTGTCATGCAGGAAAAAGAAACGAAAGCGGCATACGCCCCTCTGAAATTGGATGTGAGTGTGCGGGTCATTGAACCCGTTAAAAATCTGATGGGCTTTGCCAGTGTGAAATTCAACGACTGTTTTGTAGTGGAAAACTTAAAAATCATCCAGGGAAGCAAAGGCCTCTTTGTGGGGATGCCCAGTGCCCCGGATGGAAAAGGCGGCTACCGGGAAACCGCAAAGCCCATTACCAAAGAATTTCGTGAAGAATTAAATGCGGCGGTGCTGGAAGCCTATGAGGCAAAGCTGGAGCAGATGGTGGAGCGTGGTTCTGCCGGGCGTGGTTCCATCAGCGACCAGCTCAAAGCCGGAAAAGAGGCTGTGGAGCAGGCCAAAGCTGAAAAACCCCAGAAAGCAAAAGCCAGCCGCAATGCAGAACGCTGACTTCGGACCACAATGGCCCGAGGTGGAAAGGAGGCAGACCCATGCCGGGAAAACGAAAGGGCTATGACGCCGCCTGCTATTATGCCGGGAAATGTCTGGGGCACTGTACCAAATCGGACAGTGAAGCCTATGTTCTTCTGATGAAGTCCTGCGGCGGGGATGCTGCCCGGGTTCTGAAAGAATATGCTTACTTCTCCCCGGAACTGAAAGGCATTTTAGAAAAAGCGGCTCTCATGCAGGCAGACCGGAACCGGACCGCCGGACTGTTTACGGAACCTGTCACTTCTCCCTGGGGCGAGGTGCAGAGCTGTGAAACCCTCTGTCCCGGTGTGTTCCTTGTTTCCACCGCCAGCCATGGAGGAACCATGGTGGCAGACGAAGCCGCCGCCATCTTATCCCCGGCGGCAAAAAAATGCGGCTTTAAGGACAAGGGGTATCTCTGTTATGAGGAGGACGCACAGGAAAGCGTGGTACTCCGGGAACTGCTGGATAAAAAGCTGTGGCATATCCCGGAGCGGATCAAGGACAGGGAAAAATTCGAGGAAACCATCAACCAGTCCATCCGCCGCTACAACCCGGACTACTGGCGGGCAAGACAGAGCGGGCTGGAACACGCAAAGGTGGTCCGCAGACAGTCCCCTGCCAAAGAAGCTGTCCGGTAACATGGCTTCGGGCCACCATGACCCGAAGTGCAAAGGAGGTGTGAATCAATGGCCTATGTGCCAGTACCAAAAGACTTATCAAGGATCAAGACAAAGCTGGCGTTCAACCTGACAAAACGCCAGCTTATCTGTTTTTCTGCGGCGGCTGTGATTGGACTTCCAGCCTATCTGTTTACCCGGGAACACATTGGCAACAGTGCCGCCATGTTCTTAATGATCGGGCTTATGCTCCCGTTCTTTCTGTTCGCCATGTACGAGCGGGACGGACTGCCGCTGGAAAAGGTACTGAAAAATATACTCCGCACCCGGTTTCTTTACCCCCGGGTGCGTCCCTATAAAACAGAAAATTTCTATGCACTGTTAAGCGGAAAGGAGGCAGAGCCGATTGCCGAACCGAAAAAAGGCAGGAAAGCCCGCAGGAAAAAAGCCTGAGAAAAAGGGATTTCTAAGCCTGTTCAAAAAGGGGAAAACTCCCCCGTCCACCGCCCAGCAGACCCTCCCTTACCGGGAAATGTACCGGGACGGGGTGTGCCGGGTGGCAGACCGTTATTACACAAAAACCATTGCCTATGAGGACATCAACTACCAGCTCGCCCAGACCGAGGACCAGGCGGCGATCTTTGACGGGTGGAGTGCCTGCCTTAACTACTTTGACAGCACCATCCCGTTCCAGCTTTCTTTCTTAAACCACCGAAGCCGCCCAGAAAGCCGGTACAGCGTCAATATCCACATGCAGGAGGACGATTACAACACCGTCCGGAAAGAATATGTGGAAATGTTAGAGGATCAGGTGGCAAAAAGCAATAACGGCATTGTCCGTACAAAGCTGATGACCTTCGGCGTAACTGTGGACGACCTTTCCACTGCCCGGGCAAGGCTGGAACGGGTGGAGGCCGATATTTGCGGAAACTTTAAAAAGCTGGGCGTAAAATGCCGCTCCTTATCCGGTCTGGAACGTCTGGAGCTTCTGCATGGACAGCTCCACCCCGGAGGAAATGACCCGTTTTCTTTCTCATGGGACATGATCCCTAAAACCGGGCTTTCCACAAAAGACTTTATCGCCCCGGACAGCTTTGATTTCCGGTTCAGCCGTCTGTTCCGGGTGGGAACCACATGGGGAGCCGCCTCCTATTTGCAGATTTTGGCTTCGGAGCTTTCGGATAAGCTGCTGGTGGAACTGCTGGAACTGGATGCGGAAATGGCGATTACGCTCCATATCAAGACCGTAGACCAGGCCTCCGCAGTAAAATCTATCAAGGCCAAAGTTTCCGACATTGACAAGATGAAGGTGGAGGAACAGAAAAAAGCCGCCCGGGCAGGGTACGATATGGACATTCTTCCGCCGGACCTTGTAACATACAGCAACGATGCAAAAACCCTTTTAGAAGATTTACAGAGCCGCAATGAACGAATGTTTCTTTTAACATTCCTCATTGTGAACATGGCACCCACCCGGAGGGAACTGGAAAACGACCTGTTTACAGTGTCCGGTATCGTCCAGAAATACAACTGTACCTTAAAACGGCTGGACTTCCAGCAGGAGGACGGCTTTCTTTCCAGCCTTCCGCTGGGCTACAACGGCATTGAAATCCAGAGGGGCATGACGACCAGCTCCACCGCCATCTTCGTGCCGTTTATGACGCAGGAACTCCGCATGGACGGGGAGGCGGTTTATTACGGTTTAAATGCCCTTTCCCATAACGTCATTATGGCGAACCGGAAAAAGCTGAAAAACCCAAACGGGCTGTTTCTCGGTGTTCCCGGTTCGGGAAAATCCTTTGCCGCAAAGCGGGAGCTTGTGAATGTGTTCCTTGCCACCAAAGACCGGATTATCGTGGTAGACCCTATGGGCGAATATGCCCCTCTCATTAAGCGGTTAGGCGGGCAGGTCATTGAGATTGCCCCGGACAGTCCACACCACATCAACCCGATGGATATTGATTTGAGCTTTGACGAGGAAAATCCTATGGCCTTAAAGGCGGACTTCATCCTTTCCCTGATGGAGCTGATCGTGGGCGGAAAGGACGGTTTACAGCCGGTGGAGCGTACCGTCATTGACCGCTGTGTACGCCAGATGTACCGGGAGCATTTGCAGAACCCGGAAACGGCAAAAATGCCGACCTTGCAGACCCTTTATGACCTGCTCTGCTCCCAGCCCGAGGGCGAGGCTGTCCGGCTGGCAACCTCCCTTGAAATCTATGTGTCCGGCTCCTTAAATGTATTCAACCATGAAACCAACGTGGACTTAAACCGCCGTCTGGTCTGTGTGGACTTAAAGAAGCTGGGGGCCGGGCTTCGGACCATCGCCATGCTCATCATGCAGGACCTCGTAAACTCCCAGGTATCCTTAAATTTTCTCCGGGGGATTGCGACCTGGTGCTACTTCGATGAATTTCATGTGCTGCTTCGTGACCCGCTGACCGCAAGCTATTGTGTGGCAATCTGGAAAATGCTGAGGAAAAAAGGGTGCGTTCCCAGTGCTTTAACGCAGAACGTCAAGGATTTTCTGGCAAGCCCAGAAATTGAAAACATCTTTGAAAACTCTGATTTCTTTGTGCTTCTCTCGCAGGCACAGGGCGACCGGCAGATTTTGGCGAAACAGCTTGGCATCAGCCCCCACCAGCTTTCCTATGTGACCCACTCGGGTTCCGGTGAGGGTCTTTTATTTTTCGGGAACACCACCATCCCGTTTGCAGACCACTTCCCGCAGAATACCGAGCTGTACGCCATTATGACCACACGCCCGGAGGACAAAAAGAAAGAGGACAAACAGGAATAAGGAACTTCGGGCCAGGATGGCCCGGGGTGTGAAAGGAGGGATACGCCATCGGAAAGAAACCTGATAAGCGGAATTTCCAAAAACCAAAGCCGCCGGATGCCGGGGCAAACGCTTCTTCGGATACCAAAAGAGAGGCTTCCGGCACTTCCAGCCGCCTGCGGTTTGAGGACGAGGACGCCGGGACAGCTTCGGGCCAGAGTGGCCCGAAGTCCAAAAGCGGCAAATTCCATGAAACGAGCCAAACAGCAAAGCCTTCGGACCGGATACGGCAGGAGGAATCCGAGCAGACAAAGGAGGACAGCCACGCCGGAGAAACCAAAACTTCCCGGGAACAGACCAGCAGAAACCAGACTGCCGGGGAACCTGACCCACTAAAAAAGGCACAGGATAAGGCGGACCGGGCAGGACAAAAGTTAGGAAAGGCTCGGGAGAAGCTTGAGAAATCCGAAGCCAGACGGGCGGCGAAAAAGCCCCCGGGACTGGCAAAAAAGGCTTCCCGGGCGGTGCGTACCGAAGCATGGTTTTACGCCCACAACAAAATCCATGAGGTGGAACAGGAAAATGCAGGCGTGGAGGGAGCCCATAAATCAGAACTTGCCGCCGAGGGCGGGACCAGGGTGCTGACCCGCTATGCGAAACGCCGTTACCGGGAGCACCCGGCCCGGAGCGTGGCAAAATGGGAACGTAAAGAACGGAACGCCCGGGCAAACGCCGACTTTCAGAAAATGGCCGCCGAACACCCGGAGCTTTCCAGCAATCCGCTCTCCCGCATACAGCAGAAATGGAAACAGAAACGGAAGTATGCCAAAGAGGCAAAGAAAACCGCAAAGAACAGTGCAAAGGCGGCAAAGAAAACCGCTGCCGCTTCGGGAAGTGCCGCCAGACGGGCCGCCCGGTTTGTGACCCGCCATCCCGTAGCGGTGCTGGTGCTGGTCGTGCTTCTGCTTCTTTGCTATTTGGTAACGGCAATCAGTTCCATCTTCCCAACGCTTGGGAGCGGGCTTGCAAATGCAGTGTCCGGCACCTCCTACGCCTCCGAAGATACCGACCTTTTAGGAGCAGACGAGGATTACACCGCACTGGAACGGGAGCTTGCCGACACCATTGCCAGTATTGAGAGCGACCATCCCGGTTATGACGAATACCGCTACTCGGTGGACGAGATCGGCCATAATCCCTATGAGCTGGCCTCCTATCTGTCTGCCAGATACCATGTCTACACCCGGGAACAGGTACAGGGCGATCTGTGGGAGCTTTTTGAAGCCCAGTATGAGCTTACCCTGACAGAAGAAGTGGAAATCCGCTACCGCACCGAAACAAGCACCGACCCGGAAACCGGGGAAACCTCCAGCGAGGAAGTCCCCTATGAGTATTACATCCTGAATGTAAAACTGACAAATAAGACCCTCCCTGCTGTGATTTTTGAACAGCTGACCGAGCAGGAAAAAGAAATCAACAATGTAATGTTGCAGTTAAAAGGCAACAAGCCCTATCTGTGGGAGGGGATTTATGAGGGAGGCACAGACCCCGGACCGGATTATGAGATCCCCGGCGAGGCACTGAACGATCCGGCCTTTGCGGCACTGATGAAAGAAGCTACAAAATACATCGGCTGGCCGTATGTATGGGGCGGTTCCAGTCCTTCCACTTCCTTTGACTGCTCCGGCTTTGTCTGCTGGGTCTATACCGCAAGCGGCGTCCATAACCTCCCCCGCACCACCGCACAGGGGATTTACAACCAGTGTGCCAGAGTATCGCCGTCCGAGGCAAAGCCCGGGGATTTAATCTTTTTTACCGGGACATACGACAGCGGCGTGCCAGTGTCCCATGTAGGCATTTATGTGGGGGACAACAAAATGCTGCACTGTGGAAATCCCATCCAGTATGCAGACATTACAAGTTCTTACTGGAGCCAGCACTTTTACGCATTTGGCCGTTTATAGGCCGGGAAAGGAGTCTTACATGAATAAGATTGATAAGATTGACCGGGAACTAGAAAAGGCCCGGGAGAAAGCCGCCGAATGGCAGGCAAAAATCCGGGAGCTGGAAAAACAGAAACAGGAGGAAGAAAACAGCCAGATCGTGCAGGCTGTCCGCTCCTTGAAGCTGACACCCGCAGAGCTGATAGCGTTCTTAAACGACCCGGCAAACCGTTTTGCCGCTTCGGGTCAAAATGGCCCGAAGCAGGAAACATCCACAAAGGAGGACAACGCCCATGAAAAAAACTAAACCGTTCCGGCTGGCGGCCATGACTGCCAGCCTTTTTTGTGCCCTGACTTTGTTTCCGGTTCCCACTTACGCCCAGAGCAGCGAGCCGCAGCCGGAAACCACATCTCCCCCGGCAGAAACCGAAGCCCAGCCGGAAACCCAGAATCCCTTTACCCCGGACGGCACCGGAACGGTGGTAGACAATGCCACCGATCAGGACGGCAAGGAATTTTATACCATTACCACCCCGGATGAAAATGTGTTTTTCCTTGTGATTGATAACCAGAAGTCCGCTGAAAATGTGTATTTCCTAAATGCTGTCACCGAAGATGACCTTCTTCCCCTTACGGAAAAAGGCAAGGAAGAATCGGAAACACCAGCTCCCGAACCGGAGCCGGAACCAGTACCCCCGGAAGAAGAAGCTCCTGAAGCCAAACCGGAGCCGGAACAGACCGATAATCCGATGCTGTCCCTTCTGCTTATCGGGGCGGTTGTCCTGATCGGCGGCGGGATCGGCTATTATTTCAAGATTTACAAGCCAAAGCATGAAGCCCCGGATTTGGAGGACGACTACTGCGAGTATGAGGAACCGGAAGAATTTGCAGAAGAAACCGATGAAGAAGCCGAGGATATGGACATCCCGCCATGGGAGGAAGATGAAGAAGATACCGAGGAAGAAAAGGAGGAAGAAACCAGATGAACTTTACCACAAGCCCTTTTGAGCGAATGATGAAAGAAACCCCGCACCCCGGCTGGGACAATGACGATCCATGCCGGGGCTGCCGTTATTACAAGGAGTGTAAGGGAAAAAAACGCCAGTGCCGCAAACGGTTCCGGGCCCTGATCGTGGAACCCCGCACTTCGGGCCAGCATGGCCCGAAGTCTTAAATGTCTGCCCGGGAGCTGTCCCGTAACGAGAAGAAAAAGATCCGCTCCCTTGTTACGGGAATGTGTGCCAACTATGACGAGGAAACCGGGCTGTGCCTTCCCCTTGACACCTCCTGCTATATGCTGACGAAATGCTGGACGGGGGCTTACTGCCGGTATTTTGAAAAAGCAGTTCTTCCGCTGAACCCGGCACTGGAGGCAGCACTTACCGCAGAAAGCATTTCCCCGGAGCTTCGCACCTGTGCCGTCTGCGGGAAAGCCTTTTACCCGGAGGGGCGGCAGGCCTACTGTTCCTCCCGCTGTAAGGCGGAGGGAAACCGGAAAAAGAGCCGGGAACGCATGAGGAAAATGCGGGAGAAAGCAAAGGGGGACTGTTACGATTTGCCTCCCCAAAAGTCCTGATATTCCGGGCTTTTTTCGGGGCGTTTTGGGGGAAGGCATACTGCAATCCATTTTCCCCCGGACTGCTCCCTATTTCGTAACAAACGACACTTCGGGCCATCATGGCCCGAGGTCTGGAAAGGAGGATTTATTTGGAACAGATAAACGGCTATGAAATCTTAAAATCCACTGTCTTTGCAAACAGCCGGGGCTTTGCACTGGGCCATAACTCGAAAGCTCCGTCCCCTTATGTGACCTGGCAGTTTACAGAGGGAAAAAACGGCCAGAGGGATTACTACTGGGGACACTATGGAAACAGCCGGGAATGGGCAGAAAAAGACTTTACCCGTCGGGTGGAGGATTACAAAGACCTCCAGCAGACGACTATCCGAAGCATTTCTGAACAGCCAAAGGAATGTTATCTTTATTATTCCACCCAGCGTCCCATCGACCTGGGAACATTCCCAAAGCCAGCAGGCAATCCGCCTTTAGAGATCATCAACTATGACGACGACCGGAGGCGTCCCGTAGCAGGCGGCAATATAGAGGCATGGGGAGAACTGACCTATGCAAAGCCTCTGACAGAAAAACAGATGGCGGACTATGAATTAAAACCCTCCCCGGACAATCCCGACCAGCCCCGCCGTTCCATTACTGCCCGCCTGAAAGAAGCTTCCGCCAGACAGGAGGCAGACATCCGCAGCCAGAAACCGCATTATAAAAATCAGGAAGAACGATAGGAGGAACCCCATGCACGAAAAAGACAATTATTTAAGAACCGCAGAGCTTGCCACCGAACAGAACTGCAATATGATCGACGGCGTACCCAACAATACGCCGCTCCCTCCCATGCCGCCGGAGCTGGATAAAAAGCCGCTGGACAAGGTAAAGGAGCCGAAGGAACACCGCAGGGGCCGGGAACTGGAACGGTAATGGGAAACCGGAAACGGAACCTCCATTTGCACGTCATGGTCACAGCGGAGGAACTGGAACAGATCCACGCCCGTATGGCCGAGGCAGGGATTTCCAACACCGGGGCCTATGTACGAAAAATGGCCTTAAACGGTTATATCCTTCATGTAGACCTTGCCCCGGTAAAAGAGCTGGTTTCCTTACAGCGGCGTTGCTCCAACAATCTCAACCAGGTAGCCGTACACGCCCACACCTACGGCGTGTACCCGGAAGAAATCGCCGGACTGCAAAAAGATTATGAAAAGCTGTGGGGCGAGGTATCAAAGGTACTTCGGGAACTTACGAAACTGGTGGCAAAGTAAAAGACGGGCGGCAGGCTCCCTTGCTGGGGTTTGCTGCCCGGTCTTTTTTTGCACTTCGGGCCATCACGGCCCGAAGCCCGGGGACAGGATTGACTAATCATTCGCATCCTTTTTGTCCCTGGGCGTACATGGTAAAATAGAGGTAGAAATGATAAAGGAGGTTTCGCTGATGAAGATATTGAAAATGCTCTGCAAGGTATTGATGGTTCCCGTTGTTCTGTTGCTGATCCTGTTTGCCGCCATGATGAAATTTCTTTTTTCAGTCGGCTCATTTCTGCTGACGGCTGCCTCTGTGGTGCTTGTCGTGCTTGGGACTGCTTTATTCTTTACGCCGACCCCCTTGGGCGGAGCTGTGTTTTTGTTCCTCGCCTTTCTGTTTTCTCCGTTTGGACTGCAAGCCGTTGCTGATTTTCTGATTGAGGTACTGGACAGAGGCAAAAATGCTCTGTACAGATTTCTGGCAGGTTGAATACTTCGGGCCAGCCTGACCCGAAGTGACGGCGGCTCTGCATAGGACTGCTTTCTCTTTTGAAAAGGAGGGATGATTTCTGGCAACTACTACTTTATTACAGCGTCATGCCAGCGAGGGAGAAACCATTGCCGAAGCAATCCGGGACTGTCTGGACTATGGGAAAAATCCTGAAAAAACAGAACAGGGAAAATATATTTCTGCCTATGAATGTGACCCGGCTACGGTGGCGGACGAGTTCCTTTTGGCAAAGGCCAGCTATGCTGTTATGACCGGACGGGAGCAGAAAAAAGCAAATGATGTATTGTGCTATCAGATACGGCAGTCTTTTTATCCGGGCGAGATTACCCCCAAAGAAGCGAACCGGATGGGCTATGAACTGGCTATGAGGTGGACGAAAGGAAAACACGCTTTTCTTGTAACCACCCATACAGATAAGGAACACATCCACTGTCACATTTATTATAATTCCACGACCCTTGACTGCACCCGGAAATTCCGCAATTTCTGGGGCTCCAGCTTTGCCCTCCGCCGTCTTTCAGACCGGCTCTGTCTGGAAAATGGATTATCCATTGTAGAAAATCCGAAGCCCCGGAGCAAAGGCCAGTACCGCCATTATGGGGAATGGGTCAAAGACAGAAACCGCCCCCTTTCCTATCAGGACAGACTGCGGCTTGCCATTGATACGGCACTTGCAAAACGTCCGGCAGATATGAAGGAATTTTTGTGTTTCATGGAACAGGCTGGATATGAAACAAAGAGGGTCCGGGGCGGCGGTATCAGCTTCCGTTTAGCCGGACAGGGGCAGGAACGCTTTACCCGTCTGCGTTCCTCCACGCTGGGGGACGGCTATGACTTAAAGGACATACAAGCGGCGATTGATGGTAAAAGAAATATTCCCGGACAGCCGGAAAGAAAAATCAGTCTGGCGGTAGATATTCAGGCAAAGCTGGCGGCTGGAAAAGAGCCGGGATATGAGCGTTGGGCAAAGGTATTCAATCTGAAACAGATGGCCGCCGCCCTTGCCTATTTGCAGGATAATGAACTGACCGAGTACGGACAGTTGGCGGATAAAGTCGCAGCGGCAACCGACCGTTTCCATACCCTTTCCGAGCAGATCAAGCAGGTGGAAACCGCTATGAAAGCAAACTCAGAATTAAAGGGAGCCATTGTACAGTATGCAAAAAAACGATCGGTCTTTGAGCAGTATAAAGCCACAAAATACAGCCGAAAATTTCTTGCGGAGCATGAGGCGGAAATTGAACTTTACCGGGCAGCACAGGCAGATATGAAGCGGCTTTTGAACGGGGCAAAGCTGCCAAAAATGGAAACGCTGAAAGAAGAAGGCCGCAAGCTGGCGGCAAAGAAAAACAGGCTCTATGGGGAATATCAGAAAGCCCGCCGGGATATGCAGGAGCTTGTGACGATCAAGGCAAATATTGACTGTCTGCTGGGCTACAATGAGCCGGGCAGAAAGCAGGAAAAGGAGCGATAGAAATATGAAAACAAGGAGCAAAGCGACGCTACTGCTTCGGGCCATGTTGGCCCGAGGTTCGGGTTTGGGGCGAGCCCCAACAAGCCGCCTCTGTGCCACTTGTGGCCACAGAGGCATTGCTTGCCATTTAGCGATACCCCCAAAATAGCACAAAAAAACAGAGGCTCTTATTTCTGAACCTCCGTTTCTCTGGCTTTCTTGAGCCCTTCGGCTGTGGCCTCCATGACAACTAGCTCCTTTTCATTCATGGAGTTGAGAAGTACATCAATGTGCTTTCTGCAACTGTGCTCGTCCCGCTGTTCTTCCCGGTAGAAAAACTGGTCTACGGAAATATCGAACATGGTAACGAGTTTGAAAAATAAATTGAAGCTGGGATGTTGTCCCTTATTTTCAATATTCATAATCGTGCGGTCTGTCTTGCCGACCAGCTCCGCCACATAGGCCTGTGTCCAGCCTCTTTCTTCTCTAGCTTGTTTGATTGCCAGCCCGAGCCCATGAAAGTCAAACCTGATTTCATCTTGGTTCATTCTCATATCACCCTATATCATTGTACATTTCGGGTTGAATTATGAGAATGTAATGAAATTTGATGTTAAGTAGTATTTTATTTCGCTGTCAGATAGCCACATGATTGAATATAGCAAACGATTGTGATAAAGTTGATACGAATATGCCATAAAATTATATTCTGCAAATTGATCAATGTTAAAGAGAGGTATTTTATATGAATTACACAATTCTAATAGTTGATGACGATATGGCTATCAATGATATGCTTGTTAAATATCTTCGGAAAAATGGTTATATAACATATTCTGCTTATTCAGGAACAGAAGCCCTTCTTTTTCTTGAAAAGCAAAAAGTTAATCTGATTATTTTGGATTTAATGCTTCCCGGTCTTTCTGGCGAACAAGTTTTAGCAGAAATAAAGAAAACAAAAAATGTACCTGTAATCGGTCTATCTGCAAAAGAAGATTCTAAAAGTAAAATTTTCTTATTGAAAAACGGTGCTGATGATTATGTAACGAAACCCTTCGATATAGAAGAACTACTTGCAAGGATTGAAACGATTTTGCGACGGATTTATGAAAATCAATATACATCAAATTCCTTGTTATGTTGTGGCGATTTAAATTTAGATACAATAGGAATGGAGGCCACTCTAAAAAATCAAAAATTGCCCCTTACAAAAAATGAGTTTGCTATATTGAAAATGCTTATGGAACATCCGCAACAAGTATTTACGAAAGATATGATTTATGAGCAATTATGGAATGAAACTTTAGAGGGAACTGAAAATGCTATCAATGTTCATATCAGCAACTTACGCAAAAAAATTGCTGCAATAGATAATAGTAAATCATATATTAAAACGGTTTGGGGAATTGGGTTTAAGATGGACATATAATCTTTATGAAATCCTTAGATTTAGAAAATAATTTACTTAAACTTATCCCTTACACTAAAACCACAAGGAGGGATATATCATGGAATATATATTAAGAACGAACACAGTATCTAAAAAATACACAAATTATTATGCTGTTGATAAAGTATCCATTTCTATTAAAAAAGGCGAAATATATGGCTTGATTGGAGAAAATGGTGCTGGTAAGTCTACTTTAATGAAAATGATTGCAGGTTTGGTTGAACCATCAGAAGGCTCTATTGAACTATTTGGAAATTTTGTTCCCCAGACCGAGCGTTATCGTATTGGTTGTGTAATTGAATCTCCGGCACTTTATGCAGAATTAACCGCAAAACAAAATTTGGAAGTATTTAGAAAAGCATATGGACTGTCAAGCAAAGAATCTGTACAGCAAATTTTAAAGCAGGTGGGTCTGTCACAATATGAAAATAAAATTGTCAAAAAATTTTCATTAGGTATGAAACAGCGTTTAGCCATTGGCATTGCCTTGTTGGGAAATCCTGATTTTCTGATTCTTGATGAACCTATCAATGGCTTAGATCCGACTGGAATACAAGATATGAGGAATTTCTTATTAAAACTAAATAGGGAAGAACATATTACCATTATGATTTCCAGTCATATCTTGGGGGAATTGTCAAAAATTGCAACGAAATACGGCATTATTAAAAATGGCAAGCTGATTGAAGAAATCACTGCAAAAGAATTAAATGAAAAATGTCAATGTTGTTTAAAAATTAAGGCATCAGATACTGCACAGGCCGCTATTTTAATAGAGAAAAATCTCCATACTAAAAACTACGAAATTCTTTCCGATAATAATATTCGGATTTTTGAATATGTAGACAATCCCGGAATTGTAAACTCCTTACTGGTTAATCATGGAATTTCTGTTGATGAATGTACTGTAACAAAGGAGTCACTGGAAGATTACTTTAATGAAAAAATGAGAGGAGGCATAGTCAATGCTTAATTTAATTAGAGCTGATTTTTATAAAGCAATACATGGAAAAGTCTTGAAAGTATGTTTTCTTATGATGACAGGATGGATATTCTTATGTGCTTATGCACAAAAAGCAACGATTGGCATGAGGGAATATTTGGTAGGTACAGAAGTTTCTGCAAATTACTGGGATTCTTTTTTTAATTATTACCCGGTTGTATTCCCTTTGATTATTTTTTGCAGCTACTATTTCTCAAATGATTTTCGTCAAGGGACTGTAAAACATTATATAGAAAAAGGTCTGTCACGATGGAGTTACTTCTTATCAAAATTGGTAATTGGCTGGATTGTATCATTCTTTTTCTTGGTGTCTGCCTTTTTAATTGGTTTGTTATGTAATAAAATTTTTTTTGGAATAAGCGGTCTTACTTTTACAAACATTCGCAATATAGTGTCCTACATATTCTGTGAGGCATTATATCATATGGCTGTATCAACGCTCGCAATTTCACTTGTTTTTCTCATAAGAAACAGTTCAGTTAGCATGGCAGTTAATGCTTTGCTTATATTTTTTGGTTATCTGGTTCTTCATGGATTGGAAAGTATTTTGGGCTTAGGATATAACATCACAATTTTTTGGGCAATTAGTAATATCAATAAAACAAGGATAGATATGGCAGTTCAATGGCTTCCAACCGCAATTATCATTTTCTTCGCCTATATGATTATATTTGGCGGAGTTATAGGAACAATTTTCAAGAAAAGAGATATTACATAATGCAGGGAGGGATAATGTTATGAGTGTGGTACTTCAAATATATGCTATCATTGTGACACTATCTCTTATTATTGTTTTATCATTTTACTTGCTTCATCGTAGGGAGGTAACCCGGTTAAGCCAGAAATTGCAAACACTTTTACATTCATTTACCCATGCGGAATTGACATTAGATTTTCCTTCTTCCGATATAACCGATCTTGTAAATGCTTTAAATGAATTGCTTCGAGTTTACCACAAACAAGTATATTCATTACAAAAAAAGGATGAGGCAATCAAAGAAACAATTACAAATTTAGCTCATGATCTTAGAACACCTGTGACTGCTATTCAAGGATATACCCAAATGCTTCTACAATCGCCGGAGTTGTCCGAGGAAGATTTAGATGCAGTAGCTGTTATAAATGAAAGATTGAATGTTTTAAATCAGTTACTAAATCAGTTGTTTGAATTTGCACGAATAGAAGCTGATGAAATGGAATTTTCTTATACTACATTTGATTTAAATGCTGTTTTACGCTCTGTTGCAGTTTCCTTTTTTAAATCTTTTGAGGAACGCAAAATAATTCCAGCATTAAGTATTGCAGAGATTTCTTTTCCATTTTATGGAGATGAAAAAGCAGTAACCAGAATTTTTGAAAATATCATTTCTAATGCCTTGTCACATGGGAAAAGTGATTATCATTTTTCATCTTATGATGATAATGAAAATTACCATTTTTCTTTTCAGAATTTTACAGACAGCATAAATGAATCTGATATAGACAAAATATTTAATCGTTTTTATACAACAGATTTATCCCGTTCCCGCAAAACAACCGGTTTGGGTCTCACAATAGCAAAGAATTTAACAGTAAAAATGGGCGGTTCTATCAGTGCTTCTCTAAATAATAATGTTTTTGAAATTGTAGTGTGCTTTCCTAAGCAAAAAGGATAAAAAACTGATGAGCCTGCTTTGGTGGTTAAAAAAAACCGCTTATAAAGTAGGTGTATTACATTGCTTATTCACATAAAAAACTTGATGGCGGTTTCAAAGCCGCCATTTTTCGTGCAAATAATATTCTAACACAAACATGGTGGCGTAGGAGGATGCCGTCATGTCTGCGTTAGTGATTCACAATACCCATGAGTTACATCAGTTAAAAAAAGCCTTGCCCCTCCTCCGGGGTATTCTGGTTACTTATATGAAAAATATTATCATGTAAACGATAGTCCTATTTCATGCGTCCGTATGGCTTCATGCCGTCCGGGCGTTTTTCTGTTTTTATGGGGCAGCTTCGGGTCATACTGGCCCGAAGTCCAGCCCCGGTGCCGTTCCCCGCCGATTTCGTTTCGGTCACTTGTCAACCAACAACCGAAACGGAGGTCTATATGGCTATTATCAATTTGCGGGACTATTACCCATTCTATACATCAGATTGTTTTATGGAAGTATCAGAGGAAGTTGCTGAAATGTTCAAGGAATTTGACCGGAAAGAGGCGGCTTACCGCCTGCGTACCTACCGCCATAAAGCCTACTATTCCCTTGACCGGGATGATGGGCTGGAGCATGAAGCGGTATTTGTTTCTCTTTCTCCCCATGAACTGTATGAACGCAAGATTTCCATGCAGGAACTTCACGCAGCTATTTCCAGTCTGCCGGATAAACAGGCAAAACGGATTTATGCTCATTTCATTCTTGGAATGACAAAAAAGGATATTGCCCGGGCTGAGGGAGTGGATGAAAAGGTGGTGCGTGTGGCGATTGAGCGGGGGCTGAAGAACTTAGAAAAATATTTGAAAAAATTTTTGTAAGGCGTACCGTTTTTGCCTCAAAAATGAAAAGGCTTATGAAAGGCAACAGAACTTCGGGTCACAGTGGCCCGAGATTCCCATAAGCCTTCTGCTCCTTGCTACGAAAATAAAACACGTAGCAAAAAACTGAACCTTGACAACAAATGTT
>OOIF01001591.1_pt1 | contig 18309 bp, 17 predicted proteins | sample 1691961 | NCBI WGS metagenome assembly OOIF01 (sample SAMN06348146, study PRJEB24527) | human gut metagenome | biome: human gut; feature: ankylosing spondylitis patient; material: feces | host: Homo sapiens | place: China | collected 2015-10 | reverse complement strand
AATATAGTTAATATACAGTATATTTGTAGATATGTAAAATAATTATGTAAAATTATATTTTATTATTAAATCATTCTTTGACAATACTATATTAATCGTGATATTATTTATCATTATACGCGTAGATATAATTTAACAATATATAGGCAGGTAGGCATATGACAATTAAAGAATGCTATGATGCGATGGGAGCAGATTATCAGAATACTTTGAATAGATTTCCAAATGAGGCTTTTATTAAAAAATTTGTATTGAAATTTTTAGATGACAACAGCTACGCCAATCTTAAAGATGCTATAGCTGCTGGAAATGTAGAAGAAGCATTCAGGGCAGCACATACACTTAAGGGAGTATGCTTAAATCTTGGGTTTGATAATCTTTATAAGGCGAGTTCAGCTATTACAGAGATTTTTCGTGCAGGAGAACTTGCAGGAGCTAAGGAAGCATTTGAAGAAGTTGAGAAACAGTACAATATAACAGTGAATGCAATTAAGGCTATGTAGAGAATTATTAGCGGCGAATGCGGTTTGTTTAATATCAGGACGCACTTTTTCACAGTTTTTACATGTGAAAAGGGTGCGTTTTTTGTCGATATATGTTACTATGTTGCTAGTTATAAATGTATTGAATTGGAGATGCATATGAAGACGAAAAAGTACGAATCAATTATGAATAAAGCAATGAAGGCAGCAATGAATTATGAAAATCCAGATGATCAGATTAATGAATTTATCAGATTTTTTGGAGAACATATCGGGTCTGAAAGAATATACATATTTGAAGATAATATTAGAAAAAAGGTTACTAATAATACTTATGAGTGGTGTGCGGATGGGATTGAGCCTCAGATAAAGTTTCTTCAGAATGTAGATATGTCAATTATAGACTGGTGGTATACATCATTTAATGATGGAAGAAATATTAGTACTAAGGATATTGAGGAGATTAAGGATGAATATCCTGCAGCATATGAACTGCTCAAAGTTCAGAATGTAAAGAGCCTGGCAGTAAGTCCATTCAGATATAAGGACGAGATATATGGTTTCTTTGGTGTTGACAATCCACCAGAAAGTGAGATGGACGAGATTTCGCGCTTTCTTGATATGATAGGCACATTTTTAGTACTGCTATTAAAACAGAGAAATGTATTTAAAAAATCCAAGCGTGAGGCTATGTTCAGTGCATATTCAGCGCTTGCTGGAATATATCTGTCAATGCATATTATCAATTTAAAGACAGGGGAATTTCATGAAATAAAGTCAACAGATTTCATAAGGGATAATATGATAAAAGGCGAGCATACTTTTGCAGAACAGATAAATAGTGTAATGAAGATTCTTCCTTCCAGGAAGTATGTAGAAAGTGTACTTGAATTTGTTGATATATCAACACTTCCGGAGAGAATGAAGAATAAAACTACGATTGTTCATGAATTCCTTGGAAATCACTCTGGATGGTGTCGTGAAAGATTCATAAGGGTAGATGAGGATAGCAACGGAGAACTGTGGCATGTTGTATATGCCGTTGAAGTTATCGATGCAGAGAAACGTAAGGAGAACAGGCTTTTATATCTTTCAGAAACAGACCTTATGACGGGAATAAGAAATAGAGGAAGTGGAGAGAAAGCAATTACAGACCTTATTAAGGAAGGAACTAAGGGGCTTATGTGCCTTCTTGATTGTGATAAGTTCAAGAATGTTAACGATACATATGGACATGTTGTCGGGGATGCAGTAATTATAGCGGTTGCAAGAAGTCTTCAGAGTGTATGCAGGGAACATGATATATGCATGCGCCTGGGAGGTGATGAATTTGCAATGTTCATCCCGGGAATAACAGAAACTAAAGATGCTGAAAGCTTCACGATGAGAGTATTTGCAAAGCTTAAGGACATAAGAATTCCAGAGATGGGAGATGAGAAGATATATGTAAGCATGGGTGAAGCGTTTTATAAAGGGGAAAAGGATATTGATTTTGATGAACTGTACAGACATGCCGACAGTGCCATGTATAAGAGCAAGAATAATACAGGCTACTGTGCGACACTTGAATGCGTAACTAAGACATTTTAATCAGTTGTATGCTTTAAGAAATTAATAAGCTTTTTGGCTGCAATGCTTTCAGTATGTCTTGATTCGCGTATAAGAACAATATCTCTGTCAGGTGCGGATTCGTATAGATTTACAGGAAATATTTCACCACGCATTATATATTCAGAGGCAAGTTCCTCCGGATAGAAGCCAAGCCCTAAGTTTGCCTGAACCATTGCAAGAACCTGATCTGTAGTTGAAGCCTCCATATCAAGGTTAAAGTGAAGATTGTTGTCATAGAAGAATTTGGTGTAGTGGTCATGTGTACCGGTACCTTCTGCCAGACTTATGAAAGGATAATCCTGCAATTCTTCCAGATGAATTATTTTGTTATCCGGCTGACTGTATTTTGGACCTGCAATAAGTATATCATGGAATGAGCATAGGCTTTCAGATTTCATATCGCCAGTTAAATTAATAGGTGTGGTTACGACAGCAAAGTCTACCAGACCGGCTTTTAGAGCATTAACAGCCTGATTAGTAGAGTGGTTGGTAAGCTTTATCTTGACATCGGGAAAAAGTTCTGTGAATTTCTCAAGTTTTTTAAGAAGGAATATTCTAAGAGCAATCTCGCTTACTCCTATGCATATTGTACCACCGGACAGACTTTTGCTTTTGATAATGGCATTCTCAGCGTCTTCAAGCTGTTTCATTGCGATTGATACATGAGAATACAATGTATTTCCTTCAGGTGTAAGAGTGATGCCTTTGTGAGAACGGTTAAGCAGCTTGCAGTCAAGTTCACTTTCTAATATATTCATGCAGCGGGTTATGTTAGGCTGGTTATTGTCGAGCATGCGGGCTGCTTTTGAAAAACTCTTATATTTTGCAACATAGTAAAATATTCTGTAATAATCTAAGGTCATAGTAATTCTCCAATATATAATTATGATATAAGTGACATATTAAATATACATTTTACATATTGAAAATGCAATACTATAATATAGAAAAAGATGAAAGAAGGCATCGGTATGTTATTTAAGAAAAAGACATTAGATGAAAAAATGGAGAAATATGTAAAGCACCATGACTGGTATGCTATACAGGAAGTAATTACAGGAAGTAAAGAAGAAAAGATTGCAGCAGCTAAGGCTCTTGGTGCAAGTGATGATCAGACCAGTGTGGACTTGCTGTTAAGATTTATTGATGATGCAGATGATGATGTTGTATTCGCAGCATGTGAGTCGTTAAGAAAAGTTGGTTCTGAGCATGATACAGCGGATTTACTTGCAAGAATGCAGAAGATTCCGGAAGACAGACAGACTATAAGGGAAGAAATAGGAAAGACTGTCCAGGAGCTTCATCACAGACCTTAAAACATATATTTGCCAGTTGTTTACATAATGAAAAAACCATGGGTGCAAATCAAGAATTTACTTGATTTGTACCCGTTTTTGATATTAAATAGGAAGTGGTTGCATAGTTGTTGGACGGTGTAACGAAGGATGTTAATTGCGGAGGTTGGATATGTCTGGTAAATCAGAAAATATAATAGAACTTAAACATATCAGTAAGGTATATAGTGATAATGGATTTAAGGCGGTTGATGACTTTAATCTTGAAGTAAAGCGGGGGGAATTTGTAACATTTTTAGGACCATCAGGATGTGGAAAGACAACCACACTAAGAATGATAGCAGGATTCGAACTTCCGACAGACGGACAGATACTTCTTAACGGAGAGGATATATCACAGCTTCCAGCTAATAAAAGACCGATTAATACCGTGTTTCAGCGTTATGCGCTGTTTCCACATATGAATATATATGAAAATATTGCATTTGGACTTAAGTTAAAGAAGCTTCCTAAAGAAGAAATAAGAAAAAAGGTTAAGCATGTTCTTGATATGGTTGACCTTGAAGGATTTGAGGACAGAAAGATATCTACGTTGTCAGGCGGACAGCAGCAAAGAATTGCAATTGCAAGAGCACTTGTCAATGAGCCAGAAATTCTTATGCTTGATGAACCTCTGGGGGCACTTGATTTAAAGATGCGTAAGGAGATGCAGATTGAGCTTAAGAATATGCATGACCAGCTTGGAATTACATTTATATATGTAACACATGACCAGGAAGAGGCACTTACAATGTCTGATAAGATTGTTGTCTTGTCAGAGGGTAAGATTCAGCAGATAGGAACTCCTGAGGATATATATAATGAGCCTAAGAATGCTTTTGTTGCTGACTTTATTGGAGAGAGCAATATTTTCAAAGGTATTATGACAGGACACATGAAAGTAAGATTCTGTGGCGGAGAGTTTGTCGGAATGGATGATGTTCCAGAGGGAACTTTAGTTGACGTTGTTATAAGACCAGAAGATGTAATTATTACAAAGCCGGAGGATGGAACTGTTGTTGGTGAAGTTACTTCAGTTATATTCAAGGGAATGCATTACGAGGTTGCTGTAGAATCCGGAAAGTATGAGATGATAATAAGAACTACCAGGTGTTATCATGTCGGTGATACAGTAGGAATGCAGCTTGAGCCTGATGGAATTCATGTAATGCTTGCAGAGGACCATACCACAAGTTTTGTTACAACAATTAATGGAGATTATACGCTCGACTTTAATGGCAAGATAATAAGCTGTGATTTAACACAGGTTATTCCTAAGACTAAGATGTCAGATGGAGTGCTTGTTGATGAAAATGGTGAAAATGTAGATGTTTCAAAGTTCAGGGTTGTTGTTTCAATCCAGCCTGATGATATTGAAATGAGCGATGATGTAACAGCAGGTCTTGTATCAGGTAAGATTATTAACCTTATCTATAAGGGTGACCATTACAGTTACGTAATAAGAACTGAGTATGGTCATGACCTTATTGTAGATGATGAATATCTCTGGAATATGGATGATCAGGTTGGTCTTATCATGCCTGAAGAGAAGATGAAATTCCAGTTGAAGAAGTAGGGGGATAGAAATATGTCTTTTTCACGCAAATATCTTGGAATCCCTTATGGGCTGTTTCTTATATTATTTGTTGCAGCACCACTGCTTGTCCTTGTATATTATGCATTTACTAACGGACAGGGACAATTCAGCATGGTTAATCTGCAGAATTTTTTTACAGACCCTAATACACTTGGAACTCTGTGTTACAGTCTTGTACTTGCATTTGTTGCAACTGCAGTCTGTCTTATAATTGCTTATCCTGTAGCGTATATACTTTCACAGAGTAAGTTAAAGAGAAAAGCGGTAATACTTCTGCTTTTTGTTATGCCTATGTGGATTAATTTCACATTAAGAATTACCGCACTTAAAGAGATATTATCAATGATTGAGGGAAATCTTGCGTATTATCCGTTTATCAATACGATAATAGGAATGACATACGATTTTCTTCCATTCATGATACTTCCGTTATATACAACGCTTTCAAAGCTTGATAAGAGTGTTATTGAAGCAGCATCGGATCTTGGTGCGGATAATTTCCAGACATTTATCAAGGTTATACTGCCATTGTCTGTTCCGGGAATTGTCAGTGGTGTGTCAATGGTATTCCTTCCGGCAATGACTAACTATGTAGTTCTTGATATGCTTTATAACAGCACATATATTATGGGTAGTCTGATTGGAAGTTATTTCAGTGCATATGACTGGCACAATGGCTCAATGATAGCACTGATACTTCTTGTTATTATATGTATTGTCACTCTGGTTTCGGGTGATAAAGAGTCAGAAAATGCTGGAAGAGGAGGACTTGTATAATGAAGAAATTTCTGAAATATATGATTATATGCATTGTCCTTTTGTTCATGTATATTCCAATTCTTGTGCTTGCAGTATACAGTTTTACGGATGCCGCTAATATAGGAGCAATACATGCATTTTCAATGCATAATTATGTAACACTTTTTACGACTCCGGAGCTTATTAATATGATAATCGGTTCTGTGCTGCTTGCTGTTGGAAGTGCTGTACTTGCAACAATACTTGGAACAACAGGTGCTATAGGTGCATTTTATTCAAAGGGAAAAGTAAAAGGAGCAATGTCAGTTCTTAATCAGGTTCCTGTTGTCAATGCAGATGTAGTTACAGGTTTTTCTATCTGTATTCTTCTTGTAGTTGTATTAGGTGTCAGTAAGGATACGTATATTCCTCTTGTTGTGGGACATGTTATACTGAGTGCACCGTTCGTATATCTGGCTGTTGTTCCTAAATTAAAACAGATGGATCCAAGTCTGTATGAAGCAGCACTTGACCTTGGTGCAACACCTGTGTATGCACTTTTTAAGATAATAATACCTCAGATTGTTTCCGGTATAGCATCAGGATTTGTTATGGCAGTTACATTATCACTGGATGATTATTTCGTTGCAACATACACTAAGCCTGCAACATTTGACACAATAAGTACTTATGTTGTTAATGCAACCAAGGGTTCACAGACTGATATCAAGACTGCTTTGTGGGCTTTATCTACAATAATATTCCTTATTGTTATTGTAGTTGAGATAGCAATTAATCTTGCACCAGCAAGAAAAGCTGTACGAGAGGAGGCTGGAGCTGATGAATAAGATTATTGGAAAGATAAATGCGTTAATACTTTCAGCTTTAATGATAGTAAGCGGTACAGCAGCAGTAACAGGAGTGTTTAATACAAACCGTCTTACAGCGGTGGCAGCAGACGATACAATCATACTCCGTGTGTGCAACTGGGAAGAATATATTGATACCGGAGACTGGAGTGATGATGATATAATTGACCTTGAGAGCGGAAGCATAAAGGGTGAGAATTCGATAATTACTGATTTTGAGAACTGGTATTATGAGAATTATGGCAAGAAAGTTAAGGTACAGTACAGTTGTCTTGGAACTAACGAGGAACTGTACAACATGCTTACTCTGGGTGATGATTACGATGTAATCTGTCCTTCAGAATATATGATAATGAAGCTTATGGCAGAGGACTGGCTTGAGCCATTTTCAGATGATTTCTATGATACATCGATTGCTAATAATTACTATGCTAAGGGTGTATCTCCATTTATCAAGAAAACATTTGACGAGAATAAGATTAATGGTGAGTCATGGAGCCGCTATGCTGCAGGATATATGTGGGGTATAACAGGAATCGTGTACAATCCTGATAAGGTGACAGAAAAAGAAGCATCTACATGGACGATAATTGATAACAGCAAATTCAGACGTCAGATAACGATTAAGGATAATGTAAGAGATTCCATGTTTGCAGCTGTTGGTGCAATTAAGTCAGACAAGTTAAAGTCAGCGTCATTTATAAACAGTCCTGATTATCGTGAAAAACTTGCCGAGGAGATGAATGATACTTCTGAGGCAAATGTGGACAGGATTCAGGAGTATCTTCAGTCAGTTAAGAATAATGCCTATTCATTCGAGACTGACAGTGCCAAGACTGATATGATAACAGGAAAGGTAGTCGCAGGTTATCAGTGGTCTGGAGATGCTGTATATACTATGGACCAGGCTGACGAGGATGATTTTCAGCTTAATTTTGCAGTACCTGAAGAATGTACTAACCTTTATTTTGATGGCTGGGTAATGTTAAAGTCTGGAATTAATGGCAATTCAGAGAAAAAGCAGGCAGCACAGAGCTTTATTAACTTTCTGTCAAAACCTGAAAATGCTGTAAGAAACATGAGCTATATTGGATATACATCAGTTATATCAGGTGGTGATAGTGATGTTGTATTCGACTATGTAAAGTGGAACTATGGAGCAGATGAAAGTGATACAGATGTTGTAGATTATCCTCTGGGATATTTCTTTTCAGGTGATTCTGATGATGAAAGATATATACTTAAAGTTCCAGAAGAACAGACATACAGACAGTTATCAGCACAGTATCCTACGCAGGAGGTTATGGATAGAAGTGCCATTATGCAGTATTTTGATGCTGAAGAGACAACAAGAATTAATCAGATGTGGATTAATGTAAGATGTTATAACATTAAGAATGTTCCTGTGTGGGTATGGGTTCTTGCAGGTATTATTGTCGTGGCTTTAATAGCATTATCTGTAAAACTTAAGATAAATAAGAAATATGATTAATAAGCATTTGATTATAAATTGACAAATAACCAAATGTTGCTATTATATATGTCAGACAGAATGAATCTGTATGACAGTGCAAAGGAGCACAGAATTTCTGAGAAATCAGAGGTTCTGTGCTTTTTCTTTTTGCAGAATGGAGGAAATTATGGCAACAGAATCAAGTATTATGGACTCTAACAGTTTTAAGGAAGAATATGCATCTATGTTAAGTCCTAAAACAAGGGAAATGATTAGTAAGAGAGAAAAATACCTTGGAGGTGCTTACAGACTTTTTTATAGAAAGCCACTTAACATTGTCCGTGGAGAAGGAGATTATCTGTGGGATGATGAAGGTAACAAATATCTTGATATGTATAACAATGTAGCTGGTGTAGGACATTGTAACCCTGCTGTTGTAAATGCAGTTACAGAACAGATGAAAACGCTTAATACACATACAAGATATCTTCATGAAAAAATTCTTGATTACAGTGAAGAACTGCTTGCACTTATGCCTGATGAGATTAATAAGATAATGTATATGTGTACAGGTTCAGAAGCTAATGACCTTGCACTTCGTGTGGCAGAAGCCTATACTGGTGGTACCGGTATAATTATCACACAGGAAGCCTACCACGGAACAAGTGCATTAACATCAGGCTGTTCACCTTCACTTGGAGCCGGTCAGCCATTACTTCCTAATGTAAGGCTTATAACAGCACCAGATTATTACCGTCATGGTGGAACACCAGAAGAATTCACAGCATGGTATGCGTCAGAGATGCAAAAGACTATAGATGAATTAAATGAGGCAGGATATAAGTTTTCTTGTTTCCTTGCTGATTCAATATTCTCATCAGATGGTATATATCCTGACCCTGTAGGATTCTTAAAAGCAACAGTAGATGTTGTACATAAGAATGGCGGAGTATTTATAGCAGATGAGGTTCAGCCGGGATTTGCAAGAACCGGACAGGCATTCTTTGGATTTGCGAGACACGGAATTGTCCCTGATATGATAACAATGGGTAAGCCTATGGGTAACGGAATTCCAATCTCAGGACTTGCTGCAAAGGAGGATGTGCTTGCAGCCTTCAGCGACAAGCTTCCTTACTTTAACACATTTGGCGGTAATCCTGTATCAATAGCCGCCGCTCAGGCTGTTCTTAAATATATTAAGGATGAAAATCTTCAGGAACACTGTAAGAAAGCAGGTGCGGCACTTCTTAAGGCACTTAAAGAGGTACAGGAGAGACACCCTGAATCAGTAGGTGATGTAAGAGGTGTAGGTTTGTTCTTAGGATTTGAATTCGTAAAGAATGATGGTAATAAGACACCTGATAAGGATATGGCGTTGAATGTAATAGAGATGTTAAGAGATGAGCATATTCTTACATCAGTTATAGGCCATTACGGAAATATCTTAAAGCTTCGTCCACCAATGGTATTTTCAGAGAACGATATTGACTGGTTTGCAACATCTCTGGATAAATGTATTACAAAGCTTGAAAATAAATAAATTGAAAAAATCGGACATATCAAAATTAGTTGCAATTACAGTTGGAGCATTTATGCTCATGTACTTTATTATAAGTTTTGTTATAACAGTTAATTCTGAATACAGGGAAAGCAGCAAGTGGGTTAAAGCTGTAATATGTGCAGTAACATTTGTAATGCAGGTGATTATGATTATTAAGAACTATCATAAATATGAGGCACTTAAAAAGAATAATACAGTGCCATCACCGGTTTTTGTGCTTTCAGTTATAATTAACATAATAATTATGGCAGTTGCAGTTATTAATCCTGTGCATGATATATGGTATTATGTCGCGACAGCCATGGCATTGGCATCAGAAGTAATTGTGGTGATTGGAATTATAAGAGATTATAATTACAGCTGTACAAGACCATTGCCGCAGTTTAAAGAATACAAAGGAGGGCAGGAAAACATTGAGATATCTTAAAAAATTTCTGACGGTAATTATAATTTTCTGTTCCTTTATTATATGCGGCATATCTGGCACACAGCAGGTAAGCGCCAGTGAAAGTGGTAAAACTGACACCAGTTATACAATAATATATGATGATAGTGCTTATCTGATAAAAGATACTGATAAGCCGCAGTTGTATGATGTTATGGAAAGCATATCCAAGGATACAAATGTTATATTTTATACAACAGATTCAACAGAATATGGAAGGAACACAGCTGATATCTGTCAGAATTATTGTGCAGAACATTTTGGCAGTTCAAAGACTGCACCAGTAATAATGTTTACAATAGACATGTATAACAGAGAAATATATATGTACTGTACAGGCAGTACGCGTAAAATAGTCCGGAATGCAGAAGCTAATTCAATAACAGATAATGTCTATAAAAGTGCTACAGCAGGAGATTATGGCAAATGCGCAATAAATGCATTTACACAGGCAGAAAATTGCCTTGCAGGTGGTAAAGTCAAAAGACCAATGCAGATTATTAATAATGTGTTACTGGCTATGCTGCTCGGAGTAACTGCTAATTTTACAGTTCTTAAAATATCAAGAGCAAGCAGAAAATCAGCAGATAGATGTGGAGAAATGGTTGGAATAGCGAACAATTCATTTGTTAGTGTAAAGGTCAGCAAGGAACTGATAAAGGAACATACTACGGTAAGGAGGAAGTCATCTGATTACAGTGGTGGCTCTGGCGATTATTCGGGTTCTGGAGGGGGTTCGTCTGACGGAGGTGGAAGTTCCGGCGGAGGACATAGCTTTTAAATGACTCTATAAAAATAATGGGGAGATAAATATGGATTCAATTAATATGTGCTACGAAATGTGTGATTATATAGAGCAGAATGGCATTGTGAAGCTGGCAGGAAATACAAGACTTCGCGACAATCTTAAGAAGGAGTTTCTGCATTTTCTAATATATATATCAATGATAGATGAAAGGTACGGCGAGCAGGAAAAAGCATTTATAAAGAAGAAGCTGGGGTTTGAGGTCAGTGCCTTAATGGCGGCTGATATTAAGAACCGCAACATGCTTGGAGCAGGCTATATTATAAAAATGCCAGAGACATTTAAGTATTTTATACTTGCCAATGCAGGCCACAAGATTAAGAACGACAGATACGACAACAAAGAGGCGCGGACGCTGGCAGAAAGCTACAGGAAGCTTGGACAGGAATATCTGGCTGCGAATACTGAAAGCACCGAGGTCGAGATAAATGTTTTATCATCATACTGCGTGATGCTGGACGAGAACCTTAAAGCCTATGGTCTGCTGCAACCTGACTACAAAAGTGTTGCAATACAGGCAGACGCAGGCGAAAAAGAGCAGAGTGCCGATGAACTTATAGCAGAGCTTAATTCACTTACAGGACTTACAGCGGTTAAAGAGGATGTCAACGCACTTATTAATCTTCTTAAAGTCCAGAAAATGCGCGAGCAGATGGGAATGAAGCAGACAAGCGTCAACAAACACCTTGTATTCATGGGAAATCCCGGAACAGGAAAGACTACAGTTGCAAGGCTGCTTGCAAAAATATATAAAGCAATAGGAGCAATCTCAAAAGGACATCTTGTGGAGGTAGACCGTTCAGGACTTGTGTGTGGTTACATAGGTCAGACAGCGACGAAGACTGCAGAGGTAATAGAATCAGCACTTGGAGGAGTCCTGTTCATAGATGAAGCTTATACACTTACTAATGGAAAAGGCCAGGGCGATTTCGGACAGGAAGCTGTAGACACATTATTAAAAGGAATGGAAGACCACAGAGATGATTTAGTTGTAATAGTGGCAGGTTATACAGAACTGATGGAGGAATTCTTAGATTCCAATCCGGGACTGCGTTCAAGATTTAATAAATTCATTAACTTCGAGGATTATACAGCCGAGGAAGAGGTTGAGATACTTATAAACAACTGCAAGAAACAGGAATACATGTTATCAAGAGATGCACTCGAAGAAGCCAGAAGATTCTTCACAGAGCGCGTAGCCAACAAACCAGAAGGCTATGCTAATGCGAGGGATGTAAGGAACTATCTCGAAAAAGCCATATCCAATCAGGCAACAAGGATAGTCGGACTTAAGGATGTGGATAAGAATATACTGGCGATGCTTGAGAAAGAGGATCTAGTGGGGATAGAGTTGTGACATACGGGAGGTTGTGGCAGACGGACGCGGCGGGCGGGTGGATAGTGTCATTTTCAGACACGCTCTCGCTTGGTGGAAAACGCAGCTGTACTAAATTCGCTGGTTAGCCGCATAAAATGCGGCTCCCAGCTCATTAAGTGCAGGCGTTTTCCAACGGTCTGAAACTAACACTATCCACCCGCCACCGCTCACTTCGCCAGCGCCTCCAGATGTCGCAGGCTCATCTGGAGGGGGAGTGGATTTTAGCGTGTAGGGAAGGTTTGATGAAGTTCAAAAAGGCAGTTGAAGCGTGGCGGATTGGACGTTGAAGAGGGGAGAGGGCGTTATGAAGTCTAAAAAGGCAGGAGAGGAGAAATATAATGGGAATAGTGTATTTTACAAGGCATGGTCAGACTGTCTGGAATGTTGAGAATAAGATATGTGGGGCGACGGATTCGCCGCTCACAGAGCTGGGGCATGAACAGGCTGTAGAATTGGGAAAAAGAATTCTGTCAGAGGGAATACATATAGATGAAATCCTGTATTCGCCACTTATAAGAGCGAAAGCTACAGCACTTCATGTATCTGAGATTACAGGAGTACCAGCGCGCGAAGAGATAAGACTTAAGGAACAGAATTTCGGTAAATACGAATCAACACCAAGAGATGGAGAAGAATTTGCTAAAGCCAAATGTAACTTTATATGTAGTTTTGATGGAGGAGAGACAATGCTTCATCTGGCACAGCGTATATATAATCTGCTTGATGATATCAAGGCACAGCCTGATAAAACATATCTTTTAGTTGCACATAATGGAATTGCACGAATGATAAAGTCATATTTTGAGGATATGGGAAATGAGGAGTTTTCGGCATTTAAGATAAAGAATTGCGAGATATTGAAGTTTGAGTTTTAAGTTGTGACATCCGGGAGGTGGTGGCGGACGGACGCGGCGGGCGGGAGCGTGTCTGGGGAGGGAAATATACATAATTAACGCGGCGTCCGTCTCTCACAATTTACAAAAAGAAAACTAGACCCAAATATCACTTTGCGTTATAATCAGACAGCGAAAGATGCAAATATATCAGAAGAAAGAGGCATAAAAATGTTTAATAAATCAATTATAAAAAAGGTAGCGGCGATAGCAGCAGTAATACTTGCAGTGACAGCACTTCCGGCTAATATGACGAAGGCAGATACACAAACATCAGGAAGTACTGTAAGCCAGACAACATCAGAATACACAGAAATCCGAACAGCGTCAGAACTTGTGGAAGCAGCTAAGAGTACGTCAGGAAATTATAAACTGATGACAGATGTTGATATGACTGGAATTGAGTGGACACCATGGGATTTTTCTGGCACATTTGACGGCAACGGACACAGCATACTTAACCTGTCAGTAAAGACGGTAAGTAAGCATACAATGATGACATATGACGGTAATAGAAAAGAGTATGAAACATATGGAGCCGGCTTTTTTGGTGTTCTTAAGGATTCGAAAGTAACAGGTCTTAACATATACGGTGCAAGAGTTGAAGTAACTTCAACAGAACCGTGTTTTGCAGCACCAGTGGCAGGTCTTGCTGATAACAGCGATATATCAGACTGTATAATTAAGGATACATATGTGTCACTAACAGATTCAGCTAAGATGTGGGGAACAGGTGGAATTGCCGGATTTGGAAGCGGCAATCTTGATAACATCACTACAGATGTAACACTTGTCTGCGTTGATACAGATGCAGCCGTAAGAGATGAGCAGTTTATGGGTGGTGCTTACGCAGCCGGCTTCCTTAATATAAGAAATTGTTCTATAACAATAGATGGATACGATTCAGACCACGGATATGTGCATGATGGCGGACTTGTCGGCATGTATATGGTATATCCATTGGAACTGTCAAAGACATATCAGGGCGAAGTGCTTAACAACAAAGTTAAGGGAATGATAACATTTTTCGAAGACAATACAGACCGCCGTGCATACTGTCAGGCAAATATGGGTGAGGTCATGAACTGGACATATGCATATTCAGGCTTCACGTCAGATTTTAAGAGAAATGAGACATATGATTATTCAGTGACACTGCTTCCGGAAATGTGCAGCAATCCTTCATACACAGATGTAGTGACAGAAGCAACAGCATCAGACTTTGGATACACAACACACACCTGCAGTATATGTGGCTACACATATTCAGACACTTACAAAATACATGAGCATAAGGTTGACAATTACAGTGTTGTAAAGGAAGCAGCCAGCACAGACAAGAAAGACGGAATAGAGTCAGGAACATGCAGCCTGTGCAATCAGACAGTTTACAGGGAATATGCTGCAAATGTAGTAACAGACGATAATACACAGGCAGCAGACAATAAAGCATCAGGCACGTCTGTCAAAAAAGGAATGAAAGAAAGTACAGCAGTATTTGCAGTAATATTGGTGGTAATAGTTGTTGTAATAATTATAACAGTAGTCATGATGGTACAGAATAATAAAAGAAAAAGAAGATATAACAGACGCAGATAGAAGGGAGCAGTTATGGAAGATAACACATTTATAAATGTATCAAAAGATATGATGTCGTTCATAGAAAAAAGTCCTACAGCATTTCATGTAACGGCGAATTTTATGGATTTGCTGGACGATGCCGGATTTGTGCGCCTTAACGAAAGGGACAGATGGCATCTTATATCTGGCGGCAAATACTACGCTACAAGAAACGATTCTTCCATAATAGCATTCAGGATGCCTGCTACAGAGGGTTTTGCTAATTATCAGATAGCAGCCGCACACAGTGATTCACCGTCATTTAAGGTGAAAGAGAATCCAGAACTGACACCGGATAAGAATTATGTTTCGTTAAATGTGGAAAAATACGGCGGGATGCTTATGGCACCGTGGTTTGACAGACCGCTTTCGGTTGCAGGAAGGGCAATAGTAAGGGAAGGTGCAGTATTAAAGCCAGTCCTTGTAAATGTAGACAGGGATTTATGCATAATACCTAATCTTGCAATTCACATGAACAGGGAAGCCAACACAGGGCTTAATTACAATGCACAGAAGGATATGATTCCGCTTATAGGAGAGGCAGAATCAAAAGGGCTTTTTGACAGTATAATAGCTGATGCAGCACAGACAGATAAAGAGTCAGTGATAAGCAGTGATTTGTTTCTGTACAACAGACAGGCAGGAACAATCTGGGGTGCAGACAATGAATTCATATCAGCACCACGACTTGATGATGTGATGTGTGCATATTCATGCATGAATGCGCTTATAGACAGCGACGAGAGCAATCAGGAAAGTGTTGCAGTATGCGCAGTATTTGACAATGAAGAGGTTGGCAGCAGCACCAAGCAGGGAGCAGATTCAACATTTTTATCAGATGTGCTTAAGCGGATTGCATCGTGTGCCGGCAAGGATAATGAGGATTATATAAGGGCGTGTGCAGGTTCATTCATGCTTTCAGCGGATAATGCACATGCGGTACATCCTAATTATCAGGAGAAAGCTGACCCGACTAACAGACCTCATATGAATAAAGGAATAGTCATCAAATACAACGCCAATCAGAAATACACAACAGACGCGGTTTCTGCGGCAATATTTAAAGAGATATGTACAAGAGCGGGAGTTCCGACACAGGAATTTGCTAACCGTTCAGATATTCCGGGTGGTTCAACACTTGGAAATATAGCTAACTGCCATGTGTCAATGAACACAGTAGATATCGGGCTTGCGCAGCTTGCAATGCACTCACCTTACGAGACAGCAGGAATTATGGACACAGAATACATGATAAAGGCAGTAAAAGAATTTTTCGAGACAGCCATTGTGACTAACAGCAACGGCACATTTACATTAGAATAACAGAAAGATACAGTATATGAGCAATACTATATATATGGCCCCGATGGAGGGGCTTACAGATTTTACATACAGAAATGCCTATGAGAAAACATTTGGAAAAGGCAGAATTACAAAATATTTTACACCGTTTATCTCACCTAATAAGTCAGAGAATTTTCTTGCAAGAGAAATAAGAGACATAGACCGCGCGCATAATAAGGATACATATACGGTTGCACAGGTCATGACTAATGAAGCTAAGGATTTTATATGGACAGCAAAAATGCTTTATGAAAAATACGGCTACGGTGAGATTAATCTTAATGCCGGCTGTCCGTCAGGCACAGTTGTTTCAAAGGATAAAGGCTCAGGAATGCTTCGCGACACAGAAAAGCTCGACCGTTTTCTTGATGAGGTGTTTGAGGATGCATTTATAAGAGAGAATATTAAGGTTTCGGTCAAGACACGAATCGGTGTTGAAGATGATGACAGTTTTCCACAGATAATGGAGGTGTATAATTCTTATCCTCTTGAGGAACTTATTGTTCATCCGAGAGTGCGTACAGATTACTACAGAAATGAGTTGCATCTTGACGCTTTCCGATACGCAGTGGATAACAGCAGGAATAAATTGGTGCTTAACGGAGATATATTTACAAGAAAAAATTTCCTTGATATAAAGAAAAAATTTCCACAGACAGATACATTTATGCTCGGAAGAGGTCTTATTGCGGACCCCGGTCTTATAGATGTGATTGTTTCTGAAAATCCTGAAGATTTCAGCCGTGACCTTATTAGCGATAAAAAACGCATGAAAGAGCTGCATGACCTTGTGTTTGATGCGAGATTGCACATAATGCCGGGCGACACGCATGCCATTCACAGGATGAAGGAAATGTGGTGTTATATGGCATATGTATTTGACGATTGTAAAAAAGAAATAAAAGCAATAAAAAAATCACAGAAAGTAGCTGATTACAAATCGGCGGTTGATATATTTTTTAACAAGGCAGTACTTGCCGAAAGAAAAAATATAATATTTTCAAAGAAATTTTAAATTAATGACAGGCAGTATCATATCAGATATTGTCTGTCTTTTTTTTCTGCTGGCGTCCCGTCATAAAGGCAAGTACCTGTCTTGGCAGGAATCTGCTGCCAAAAACACCAGCTTTCATTGTAAATGTCGGAACAATCGTAAGTTTTCCTGTAAACATTTTGCAGAGTGCATAATAAGCACAGTAGTCAGCAGGAATTCCTGATAGTGCGAACTTGACATTGGCAACATTGTTGAAGTTGGTATCAACAGGGCCTGGACAGAGCATACTTATGTGTACATTGCTCTTTAAGTCGCGCAGTTCCCCGTGGATTGCAGTGGTAAGGCTTGTCACATATGCTTTGGTTGCATAATAGGTAGACATATAAGGTCCACCCGGAAGCAGTCCGGCACTTGATGCAACATTCATGATGTAGCCCCTGTCACGTTGTATAAAGCCCGGAAGTACGGCCTTTGTAAGTATATGCACAGCTTTAATATTAACATTAATCATGTTGATATCATTCTTTAATTTCGTTTCAGCAAATGTGCCAAGTTCTCCGAATCCGGCATTATTAATCATAATATCAAGTGGATATTTGCGGAGTTTTTTGCCAAGCTTTACACATGATTTTTCATCAGATAAATCACATGTGATACATTTGCACCTGACAGCTACATTATCAGCAATTTCATGAAGCGCCGCTGAGTTTCTTCCAACAAGAATCAGGTCATATTCAAGGTCTGAAAGCAGATATGCAAATTCTTTTCCGATGCCGGAAGATGCTCCGGTAATACAAGCAAGTTTCATAAGAAGACTCCTTTCTTTTTGCAGGCAAGTGAATGGTGTAGTTATTTCGAAAACGATGTACTGGTTTTCATGTCTTTGTCTTTAGGCTATCCATACATTTTTCTGTTTTCTGATTTCACAGACATTTATCTGTGAAATACTTGCGCAGTATTGTCAGAGAATATTGAAAAAACCTATAAGAAGATATTATTTCTTTTGTTTATAGGCAGAAATAGTATGATTCCTGCTCATAAAGCGCAGATTTCATTGTAAATACCTATAGATGACATAAAACTGTGTTGTTTATAGGTATTTTTCAGCTTTCTGGCAAGGATAATGTCTGATGAAATAGAAAAAAGTGTAGGAAGTACCTATAAGCTGTCATAATATACGACTAT
>OOIF01001565.1_pt1 | contig 18527 bp, 15 predicted proteins | sample 1691961 | NCBI WGS metagenome assembly OOIF01 (sample SAMN06348146, study PRJEB24527) | human gut metagenome | biome: human gut; feature: ankylosing spondylitis patient; material: feces | host: Homo sapiens | place: China | collected 2015-10 | reverse complement strand
CCGACACCTTCTTCAAGCGGTTCACCGCCGAGGGCTTCTACCATGTGATGAACGCTCTGGGCGCCGACATCGTGTTCAATCACGCCGACTACCGCCTGATCAGCACCCGTGTGCTGGAGAGCTTTGCCGACTACCACGAGGTGAACATCTTCCTGCGGGGTATGGTGCCGCTGGTGGGCTTTCCCCACGACGTGGTCACCTACGAGCGCCACGAGCGTCTGGCCGGCGAGAGCCACTATCCCCTGAGCAAGATGCTGGCACTGGCCTTTGACGGCATCACCAGCCTGTCCAACAAGCCCATCCGCATCATCACCGGAGCCGGCATCGTGGTGAGCCTGATCGGCTTCATTGGGGTCATCTGGGCCATCGTGCAGGCCATTCTGGGCTCGTCGGTGGCAGGCTGGGCCTCCATCGTCTGCATCGTCTGCTTCATGGGCGGCGTGCAGCTGGTATGCCTGGGCGTCATTGGCGAATACATCGGCAAGATCTACATGGAGACCAAGGCCCGCCCGCGCTACATCATCTCGGAGCGCACCTGGGCCCCCTACGAAAGGAAGTATCACGGATGAGCAAACAGAGCTGGCGGGGCAGTACCCTGCTGAACCCGGAACCGCCGGTGCTGGTGTCCTGCGGCGGGCTGGAGAACCCCAACCTCATCACCATCGGCTGGACGGGCACCATCTGCACCCAGCCCAGCATGGTGAGCATCAGCGTGCGGCCGGAACGGTTCAGCCACCACCTCATTCAGGAGAGCGGGCAGTTTGCCATCAACCTGCCCACCGAAGCACTGGTGCGGTCGGTGGATTGGTGCGGCGTGAAGAGCGGCCGCGATGTGGACAAGTTTGCCGCCTGCGGCCTGCATGCCGAGCCGGGCAGCGTGCTCACCGACTGCCCTGTGTTGGCGGAAAGCCCGGTGAACCTGGAATGCAAAGTGACCCAGAGGATCCCGCTGGGCAGCCACGATCTGTTCCTTGCCGAAGTGGTGGCCTGCGATGTGGACGAGAGCCTGCTGGATGAGACCGGCAAGCTGTGTCTGGACAAGGCAAAGCTCATCGTGTACAGCCACGGCGAGTATCTGGCCCTGGGCAAAAAGCTGGGCACCTTTGGTTACACCGTGCGCAAAAAGAAACCGGCAAGAAAAAAGAAATAACCGCAGAAAAGGCGGGCCGCAGTTTGCACTGCAGCCCGCCTTTTTACGGTTCAGTCGTTCTTATGAAAAAGATCACGCATCCGAACGGGAGTAGGCGTTCTTCATCTGATTGCTCAGTTCAAACAGCACCTTGTCCAACGTGTCGGAGGCCTTTTCCTGGATCATGGCGGCCAGGGCGAGGTTGGCTTCCTCCCGCAGGGCGGCACGGGCTGCAGGCGCTGCCGCGGCCAGCTTCGCGTCGTACTGGTTCACCAGTGCATGGGCCGCGCTGAGCACAGCTTCCTCATAGCGCTCAATGTGGAACAGCGACTTTGCATAGGAGGCATCGGCCATGGCGGCGATCATGCGGCTGACCCAGTAGAAGTTGTCGGTGGACACTTCGCCGGTGGTGTTGGCCAGATAAGCCGGGGTGGTGTCCACGTTGGCGTAGAAGGGCACCATGGTGTTGAAGGCGTTGGAGGCATAGGCGATCCATTCCAGAGCGCAGTTCTCGGCGTCCACGTCCGGGCGCAGCTGGATCAGGGCCATGAAGTCGTTGCGGTTGATGCCGATGGAACGGTATGCGCCCTTGCTGGCCTTGTCGCCGTAGCTGCGGTAGGGGTCATACGGGGTGCCCTGATAGTGGCTGGACAGCACATACTTCACGTCCTCCGGGGTCACCTTCTTTTCCGGCACCATGCACCAGGGCAGATCGTCGGACATGGGGGTATAATCGGCATCCGGACCGTCCCACACCCAGGTGGTGGGGTTCAGGGTACGCAGCATGTACCAGGCGCGGGGCGTGTTATACACATGGTCAGAGTCGTCGTGGCTGCCAAAGGCATCGCGGGGGTTCAGTGCCCCATCCTGCGACAGGTCCAGATGGTTCTTTGCGATGAACTCGGCAAGGTCGGCCGAGCACATGTATTCCTTCTGCTCGCCCAGGGCGTCGGTCAGGTCAAAGCTGTCCAGACCCAGCTGGTTGGGCATGACCACATACACGTCATCCGGCACACGGCGGGCGATCCAGTGGTGGCCGCCGATGGTCTCCAGCCACCACACCTCGTTCACGTCGGCAAAAGCGATGCCGTTCATCTCGTAGGTGCCGTAGGTCTGCAGCAGCTGGCCCAGACGCTGCACGCCCTCGCGGGCGGTGTGGATGTAGGGCAGCACCAGATACACAATATCCTCTTCGCCGATGCCGCCGGGCACTTCCGGCTGGCCGCCCTTGGCGGGGCGGTACTCCACCAGCGGGTCCGCGCCCAGCACGCGGGGGTTGGAGGTGATCGTCTCAGTGGCGGTCATACCCACGTTGGCGGCGTTCACGCCGGAAGCCGCCCAGATGCCCTTGCCCTCCACAGCGTTGGGCATGGCGGTAAAGCGCATGGCACCCTCCGGCAGGGGCACTTCCACATGGGACAGCACACTGCGGTAGACCTTGGGCAGGTCCTCCGGGTGCACCACGGTGAACTTTTTGGCAGTGAAATGGCCGGAACCGGAATCGTCGTTGCGGGCGATCATGGTAGAGCCGTCGTAAGACGCCTTTTTGCCGACCAGAATGGTAGTACAAGCCATAACTGAAAAACCTCCGTTTCAGGTTCAGGATTCTTAACATGCAGCCGTTTTGCGCTGCTAACCCTTATTGTAATCCTTTGTTTGTGGAATTGCAAGCCGCACCCGGCTGTGCCAGCTTCTGCAGCTCCAGCATCGGCCAGCCCAGTGCGTCGATGGCGGCACGGTCGTGGGTGGCCAGCAGCACCGGACGGCCCTCCACCCGCTCCCGCAGCAGGGCGATGCTGGCCTGTACGGCAGCCGGGTCCATACCGGTAAAGGGCTCGTCCAGCAGCAGGGTGTCCCCCGGTGCCCAGAGGGCCCGCAGCAGGGCCGTGCGGCGCTTCTGCCCGCCGCTCAGCTTCCGGGCCGGGAGGGCCAGCGCGGCCTCGTCCAGCCCCAGCCGGGCAAAGTCCTGTCGGATGGCCGCTTCCTGCCGGTCATCCGGCAGCACCAGCAGCACATTCTGCACCGCCGTCAGCTGGGGGCAGAGCCGGTCCTCCTGGAACACCGCACTCACCCGCCCGGCGCCCTGCACCCGGCCTGCCGTGGGCGTTTCCAGCCCCATGAGGATGCGCAGAAGGGTGGTCTTGCCCCAGCCGCTGGGGGCCCACAGCACCGCCGGGCCGTCCACCGTAAAGGTCAGGTCCCGGAACAGCACCGTGCTGCCGAACCGCTTTTCCAGATGGTCGATGGTCAGCATGCGGCATCCTCCTCTCCGCCAATCAACGCCCGGCTCACAGCATCCAGCGCCCGGAGGAACAGTTTTTCAAAGGCCGCACTGAGCAGGATGATGACAAAGGTCCAGGCGAACAGCTCCCCGGTGGAAAGGGTGATCTTGGCCCGGTAAAGGGCATCGCCGATGCTGCCGTTGGGCAGGCCGATGACCTCCGCCGCCACGCCGCTTTTCCAGCAGATGCCCAGCGCCACGCTGCACCCCTGCCGGAAAGCCGGGAGAACCGCTGGGAGCCACACGGCCCGCAGGCGGCGGCCCAGCGGCAGACGGAACACCTTTGCCATTTCCAGCAGCTGCGGGTCTGCCGCCCGGATGCCGGTGCGCACGGCCCCGTACAGCACCGGAAGCACCATCAGAAAGCTGATGAGCACCGACAGCGAGGACCCCCGCACCCACACCAGCGCCAGAATGATGAAGCTGGCCACCGGCGTGGCCTTGACCAGCTGCAGCACCGGGGCGATCAAAACTTCGGCAGCGGGACAGATTTCAGCCGCTACGGCCAGCGCCGCACTGCACACCACGCCCAGCCCGAAGCCCAGCAGGATGCGCCCGGCGCTGAACCCCACCCGGTGCCAGAAATCCGCCTGCGGCAGCAGCCGCAGCAGGCAGCGCAGGGCCTGCACCGGCGACACCAGAAAGACCTCCTGTCCGATGGCCATGGCCGCAGCCTGCCACACCGCCAGCCAGAACAGCACCGCCCCGGCGCGCCGGAGCAGCGTTTTGTAGTCGTGCATGGTTCTCCCCTCATTTCGCTGCAGTTTTCTGCGTCCCAGTATACCACACTCCGCCCCAAAGGCCAATGACCTGTGCATCCCCTGCCCTGGAGGTCTTGTGTTTAAAAGATACTTTTGCTCAATTTAGATATGCTTGACATGAATTTATCTTCAGAGTACACTGAAGATATTCGCTTCCTGCCCGGCAGGAACCCACACAAGAGAGGGGAATTTTTTATGCAAAAGCTATCTGGCCGAAAGCTGCTGCTCATCGGCTTCACGCTGTTTTCCATGTTTTTCGGGGCTGGCAACCTGATCTTTCCGCCGGACCTGGGAGCCAAGGCAGGCATCCATTTCTGGCCTGCCTTTCTAGGCCTGGCCATCAGTGCCGTGGGGCTGCCCGTTGCCGGAGTGGTGGCTGTGGCCCGGGCCCAGGGTCTGGAAAAACTGGCAGGCCGGGTACACCCGGTGTTTGCCCAGGTCTTTATGATCCTGATCTACCTGTCCATTGGCCCCTGCCTGGCCATCCCACGCACCGCCAGCACCTCCTTTGCCATGCTGGCCCCCCTGGTGGGCACCGGGGCCGGGCTGCAGCTGGGATACTCGGTGGTGTTCTTTGCAGCGGCCTTTCTGGTGGCCCTGCAGCCGGAAAAACTCACCCGTTGGCTGGGCAGGCTGCTGTGCCCCTGCCTGCTGGTGCTGATCCTGGTCTTGTTTGGCGGCTGCCTGCTGCACCCCCTGGCAGGGCAGTACGGCACCCCCACCCCGGAGTATACCTCTGGTGCCGTATTACAGGGCGTATTGTATGGCTACCAGACCATGGACACCCTGGCGGCCTTGAACTTTGGAGCCATCATTGCCCTGAACATCCAGGCCCAGGGCGTCACCCGGCAGGAGGAGGTGCAGCGCAGCACCATCCTGGCCGGGTTTGTGGCCGGAGGGCTGCTGCTGGCGGTGTACGCCATGCTGGGCCACGCCGGAGCCCTTACCGGGGCCGCCGTCCCCGGCCTTGCCACCGGAGCCGACGTGCTGACGGTGCTGGCAGACCGGCTTTTTGGCAAAGCTGGCCTTGTGCTCCTTGCCGCTATTTTTGTGCTGGCCTGCTTTAACACCTGTGTGGGCCTCATTGCCTGTGTGGGGGAGTACTTCCACACCCTGGTGCCCTCTGTGCCCTATCCGGCCTTTGCCGGATTTTTTGCCGCTGCCAGTATGCTGATCTCTAACCTGGGCCTGGCAGACATCCTGCGGCTGTCCGTCCCGGTGCTCAACGCCCTTTACCCGGTGGCCATTTTGCTGATCTGCCTTTCCTTTGTGCCGGAGCTGGAGCAGCGGCACCCGCTGGTGTACCCTCTGTGCATTGGCTGCACCGCCCTGCAAAGCGTTGCGTCCGCCCTGCCCCTGGGGCCCCTTTCGGCCCTGGCTAAGGCCCTGCCCTTTGGGGCTGTGGGCTTTGGCTGGGTGCTGCCGGCAGCGGTGGGCATTCTGGCAGGGATGCTGCTGCGCCCCACCCCCCATGAACCGTAAAGGAGATTTTTTATGATCCAGCCCATTGTACACGACCCCCTGTTTTTAGCCCAGAAGTCCGCCCCGGCCACCCCGGCAGACGCCGACACCGCCCGCGACCTGCTGGAGACCCTGACCGCCCACGCCGACGGCTGTGTGGGCATGGCTGCCAACATGATCGGCGTGGCAAAGCGCATCATTGCCGTGGAAGCCGAGGACGGGTATCTGGTGCTGTTCAACCCGGTCATCCTGAAAAAGTCCGGCCCCTACAACACCGAGGAGGGCTGTCTTTCGCTGGAGGGTGTGCGCCCCACCAAGCGCTGGAAAAGCATCAAAGTGCAGTACGAAACTGCCGACGGCAAGCCGCGCATCCGCACCTTTACCGGCTGGACGGCCCAGATCATCCAGCATGAGATCGACCACTGCGACGGCACCCTGATCTGATGCCCCCTTGCAATTTGCGCGCAAAGGGTGTAAAATACAGTCACGAACCAAATACAGGGGAGCTTGTGATGCAGGCTGAGAGGAAGGAATCGACCTTCGACCCTTTAACCTGATGCGGATAATGCCGCCGTAGGAAGTCATTGTTGTACGATTTTTTACAGGAGGCACCCCGCCGGGTGTCTCCTGTTTTTGTTTTGTCAGCATTTTTTGAGGAGGAATCATTCCCGCCCTGCAAAGGGCGGCTCTGCGCACAGGCGCAGCGGGCTGAGGGGGAGCGCCCTGAGCCTTGCAACCGACAGCGATGGGAAGCCGTGTTCCGGCGTGAGAGGAGACCAGCAAGTCTCGACCGCAACCCGAAGGATCGCTTTGCCTTTTTTGCGGGCAGGGCGTGGTTTGCCGGGGCCGCTGTCTGCAGCCGCCCCACTGGAAAGGAGTTTTCCCTCATGAAAAAGGTTTCTGCAAAAAAACTGGCGCTGGCCGGTATGTTCTGTGCCCTGTGTGTGGTGGGCAGCGTGTTCAGCTTCCCGATGTTCGGCAGCAAGTGTGCTCCGGTGCAGCACATGGTCAATGTGCTGTGCGCCGTGCTGCTGGGGCCCTGGTGGGGTGTAGGCGTAGCCTTTGTCGCTTCCCTGCTGCGCAACCTGCTGGGCCTGGGCAGTCTGATGGCCTTCCCGGGCAGCATGTTCGGCGCGCTGCTGTGCGGCCTGGTGTACCACAAGACCAAGAACCTGCTGGCCACGGTGGCCGGTGAGGTGTTCGGCACCAGCGTGCTGGGCGGCCTGTGCGCCTACCCGGTGGCCATCTTCCTGATGGGCAAGAGCGCCGGTGACATCGCCTTCTATGCCTACATCGTCCCCTTCCTCATCTCCACCGGCGTGGGCGCTGTGATCGCCGGGATCTTGGTGCTCAGCCTGCAGCGCTCCGGTGTTCTGCGCAGCATGCAGAGCAGCCTGTCCTGACGGAGGAGCCATCATGTTTGCTGAATGTTTTGAGAATGCCCGCAGCACCTGCCCGCTGATCCACAACATCACCAACTATGTCACGGTGAACGACTGCGCCAACATGGTGCTGGCCTGCGGGGCCTCCCCCATCATGGCCGACGATGCCGCCGAGGTGGAGGACATCACCACCATCTGCGGCGGCCTGAACATCAACATCGGCACCCTGAACAGCCGCACCATCACCAGCATGCTGCTGGCGGGCAAAAAGGCAAACCAGCTGGGCCATCCTGTGGTGCTGGACCCGGTGGGTGCGGGTGCATCCCGCCTGCGCACCGACACGGCTTTCCGCCTGCTCAGGGACGTAAAGTTCACCGTGATCCGCGGCAACATCTCGGAGATCAAAACGCTGAGCTCCGGCGCGGGAACCACCAAGGGCGTGGATGCCGATGTGGCCGATAAAGTTACTGAGGAAAATCTGGATTCTGCTGTGGCCTTTGCCAAGGCCTTTGCAGCCCAGACGTGTGCTGTTGTTGCCATTACCGGTGCCATCGACATCGTGGCCGATGCCGAAAAAGCCTACTGCATCCGCAACGGCAATGCCATGATGAGCAGCATCACCGGCACAGGCTGCCAGCTTTCGGCCCTGACGGCGGCGTTCGTCACCGCCAACCCCGGCCATCCGCTGGAAGCCGCTGCAGCCGCAGTGTGCGCCATGGGCCTTGCGGGCGAGACCGCCCACAAGCGCCTGACCCCGCTGGACGGCAACTCCACCTACCGCAATTATATCATCGATGCCATTTACAATATGACCCCGGATCAGCTGGAAGAAGGAGCAAACTATGAAGTGCGATAAGCAGAACATGCTTCTGTATGCCGTCACCGACCGCGCATGGGTGGGCAAACAGACCCTCTATGAACAGGTGGAGAGCGCCCTGAAGGGCGGTGTCACCTGTGTGCAGCTGCGTGAAAAAGAGCTGGACGACGAAGCCTTTCTGAAAGAGGCTGTGGAGATCCATGCTCTGTGCCAGCGCTACGGCGTGCCGTTCTTTGTGAACGACAATGTGGACATTGCCATCCGCTGCCACGCCGAGGGTGTGCATGTGGGGCAGGAGGATATGGCCGCAGCGCAGGTGCGCGCCCGTGTGGGCGACGGCATGATGATCGGCGTTTCCGTCCACAGTGTGGAGGAAGCACGGGAAGCCGTCAAGCACGGCGCAGACTGCCTTGGCGTGGGCGCGGCCTTTGCCACCCACACCAAGACCGATGTGGACGTTCTGCCCCACGAGACCCTGAAGGCCATCTGTGATGCCGTGGACATCCCGGTGGTGGCCATTGGCGGCATCCACAAGGAGAACATCCTGCAGCTCAAGGGCACCGGTGTGGATGGCGTGGCCCTTGTGAGCGCCATCTTTGCAGCAGACGACATCGAGACCGAGTGCAAAGAGTTGAAAGCCCTGTCGGAGCAGATCATCTGACCGATCCCGCGGCAAACCGGGGACACCACCTTGGGCCGCGTTATAAAATTCATGGAGAAAACCAACATGAAAAGCGTATTTTGCGCAGGTGCCGGCATCCAGAACGTTCTGTTTTTTCTGAATGACGGCTGCCTTTCCCTACCCTTGTATGACCAGCACCCTGCTGTTCAGAGATAAACTGTCATTTGGAGGAACAGAGCGTATGCAGACTTATACCACTCAGATGGATGCTGCCCGCAAGGGCATCATCACGCCGCAGATGGAGATCGTGGCAAAGAAGGAATACCGCACCACCGAGGAGATCCGCCAGTGGGTGGCCGAGGGCAAGGTAGCCATCCCGGCCAACAAGCACCACGAGTGCCTGAACCCCGAGGGTGTCGGCTCCATGCTGCGCACCAAGATCAACGTGAACCTTGGCGTCTCCCGCGACTGCAAGGACTACAACATTGAGATGCAGAAGGTGATGAGCGCCGTGAACATGGGCGCAGAAGCCATTATGGATCTGTCCAGCCACGGCAACACCCAGCCCTTCCGCCAGAAGCTGACCCACGAGTGCCCGGTGATGATCGGCACTGTGCCGGTGTACGACTCGGTCATCCACTACCAGCGGGATCTGGCAGAACTGACCGCACAGGACTTCATCGATGTGGTACGCCTGCACGCAGAGGACGGCGTAGACTTTGTTACCCTGCACTGCGGTATCACCCGCAAGACCATCGAGCAGATCCGCAAGCACAAGCGCAAGATGAACATCGTGAGCCGCGGCGGTTCTCTGGTGTTTGCGTGGATGAGCATGACCGGCAACGAGAACCCCTTCTACGAGCACTTTGACGAGATCTGCGAGATCTGCGCCGAGCATGATGTGACCATCTCTCTGGGCGATGCCTGCCGTCCCGGCTGTTTGGCTGACGCCACCGACGTGTGCCAGATCGAGGAACTGGTGCGTCTGGGCGAGCTGACCAAGCGCGCATGGGCGCACAACGTGCAGGTGATGGTGGAAGGCCCCGGCCATGTGCCCCTGAATCAGGTCGCTGCCAACATGGAGGTGCAGAAGAGCATCTGCATGGGCGCCCCCTTCTATGTGCTGGGACCTCTGGTCACCGATATCGCCCCCGGCTACGACCACATCACCGCTGCTATCGGCGGCGCAGTGGCAGCCGCCAGCGGCGCGGCCTTCCTGTGCTATGTGACCCCCGCCGAGCATCTGGCACTGCCCAATGTAGAGGACGTGAAGCAGGGCATCGTAGCCTCCAAGATCGCCGCCCACGCCGCCGACATTGCCAAGGGCATCCCCCACGCCCGGGACATTGACGACAAGATGGGCGATGCCCGCCGCGTACTGGACTGGGATGCACAGTTTGCCTGCGCGCTGGACCCCGAGACCGCCAAGGCCATCCGCGACGCCCGCCTACCCGAGGACGACCACAGCGACACCTGCAGCATGTGCGGCAAGTTCTGCGCCGTGCGCAGCATGAACAAGGCGCTGGCCGGTGAATACATCGACATCCTGTAAGCTTTTCCCGCGCTGAAAGGCGCTTCTTCCTCCGGGACTGCTGCACAAACCGTGCAGCAGTCCCTTTTTTGTAGGACGATTTAAAATGCCCTCCGCTGCCGAGCTGTGGCACATTCAGTGGAATTATTATTTTGCATTTGCTGTACTGCGTTCAGTTTGGTCAATCTATTCTATCAATTTTTTAGATTTTACAATTCTTCTGTGCTGTACTATAATGAAGTAGCAACTTTATTTCTCAAAAGTACAGGAGGCTGTTTTCTTGATAGTTGATCTGATTGAAGCGCTTTACCGCCTGCTGTGGGGCGATTTGTTCACCCTGCCGGTGGCGGGCGGCATCGGCATCTCCTTTATGGTGGTGCTGCTGTTTGCAGCCGGTATCGGCTTTACCCTGCGCACAAGGCTGCTGCCGGTGCGCCTGTTCCGGGATATGATCGGCGCAGTGTGCGAAAAAAAGCAGGCTGCGGGCGGGCTTTCCTCCTTCCAGACGCTGGTCATCTCCACCGCCACCCGGGTGGGTATGGGCAACCTTGTGGGCGTGGTGGCCGCTGTTTCGGCGGGCGGTGCGGGCGCTGTGTTCTGGATGTGGGTCACTGCGCTGCTGGGTGCTTCCACCTCCTTTGTGGAGTCTACTCTGGCGCAGAAATACCGCGTGCCGGACCCGCTGTACGGCGGCTGGCGGGGCGGCCCGGCCTACTACCTGCATGTGCTGGCCGAGCGCAAGCGGGGCAAAAAGCTCAAGCGCTCCGTGTGCGCAGTACTGTTTGCAGTGTCCGGTCTGATCTGCTGGTGCGGCATCAGCCAAGTCATCTCCAACTCGGTCAGCTCTGCCTTTGAAAACGCCTTTCACGTCCCGCCATTGGCCACCACCGTGGTGCTTACCCTGCTGGCAGCGCTGATCGTGCTGCGCAAGAATGCTACCGTAAAAAGCCTTGACTTCATCGTGCCGGTCATGGCGGTGTGCTACTTTGTCATCACGGTGGGCATCGTGGTGCTGAATCTCCGGCAGCTGCCCGCCGTGCTGGCACGCATCTTTGCCGAGGCCTTCGGCCTGCGTCAGGTGGCCGCAGGCGGCTTTGGTGCGGTGCTGATGAACGGTGTCAAGCGCGGGCTGTTCTCCAACGAGGCGGGCAGCGGCTCGGCCCCCTGCGCCGCTGCCGCTGCGGAGTGCGACGACCCGGTAAAGATGGGTCTTGTACAGGCGCTGGGCGTATTGATCGACACGGTGGTCATCTGCAGCTGCACTGCTTTTCTGATGCTGCTGGTGCCGCAGGAGATCACCGCCGGGCTGACCGGCATGAACCTTTTGCAGACCGCCATGCAGTACCATCTGGGCGGCTTTGGCATCGTGTTCATTGCGGTGATCTTAGCGCTGTTCAGCTTCTCCACCTTTCTGGGGGTGCTGTACTACGCCCGGGGCAATGTGGCCTACCTGTGCGGCGACAACTGGTGGAGCCAGACCGCCTACAAGCTGCTAGCGCTGGTCATGCTGCTGGTGGGCGGCACACAGGCCTACACCGTGGTGTGGGATCTGGGCGATGTGGGCATCGGACTGATGACCATCTTCAATATGCTGGCGCTTATTCCCCTTTCCGGCGAGGCGCTGACCGCCCTGAACGACTACGAAAAGCGCAAAAAGCTACATTGATAAGAATCCACCGCACAGCGTATTTTGTGCGGCAGATTCTTCTCCGATAAAACGATTTAAAATGCCCGCCGCGTTTGCTCTGGGCAAAATCAGCGGAAAAACTATTTTAAATTAGAACAAGCCCGGAAAGTCTGCGGACTTTCCGGGCTTGTATTTTCACGGGAGGGGTCGTGATTGGAAACAGCATCTACAAATGCTGCTTGACCTTGCCCCTTTGCTATAAAAATCAGCTATGCTGCTTCAGGGCACAGACGGCGATGCTCAGGGCGCTCCATGCGGCCTGATACATCAGCACCGTGGCGATGGACAGCTGCCAGATACTGCCCGCGTAGGTCAGCAGCACTGCAATGAACACCGAGAAGCACACCGACACCAGCTGCACCGTGGTGGCGCTGGTCTCGGCATTCTGTGCCTGGTCTGCGGCCTGCAAGCCGCCGGTCAAGCTGGCAAAGCCCCGGTGGTGGTACAGGCAGCAGTCGGGCTTTTCCGGGGCAGCCTCGGCGGCTTCAATGGCCTGACACTGGTCGCCGTCCAGTACGGTGACCATGCCCTCCGGCAGATGGTACGCCTCGGTGATGTGCCGTGCCGTCAGGCTGGGGTCCTTGCTGGTGACCAGTAGACGGATGTTCTCCCTTTGCAGGGAGGCAAGACTGCGTGCCACATTGCGGCCGCCCACATAGCGCAGCACGAACATAGCGTGCAGGTTGCCGGACACCGCCAGATACAAAATTTGCAGCTCGCCGTTTTTGGAGTGGCCGTCCTCGTAATCCTGCTCCGGCAGGGTCACACCCTCCTGCTCCATGTAGCGGCGGGTGCCGATGAGGATGCGGTTATTGTCGCACCATGCCGAGAAGCCCAGCCCGATGTGCTGTTCCAGATCCTTGATCGGGAACAGGATGTCTGTGCGGTCCTCAATGATCTGGCTGAACAGCCCGCGCAGGGTGTCGCAGCTTTCGTTCAGCACACTTGCCGCATACAGGATGGCGCGGTCGATGCGGCCGCCCTTGAAGATGCGGATATCCTCCAGCGTTACGCTGTCGGCGGTAAACAGGTCATCGGCGTCCAGTTCAATGGTGTCGATGCCGCCCAGCTCCTCAATGGCCGCCCAGCCGGGCACCACAGCGCCCACAGCTGCAGCCGCTCTTTGCAGCCGCAGCGCCGCCAGACCGGGCACCAGCACCGAGGAAAGGGGTGCGCCCATGCACAGCACGGCAGCAGCCGCAGCCACGGCGCAGTTGATCCCGCCGCCAAACAGCAGAAAGACCACGCCGCTGAGGATTGCTGCCGCCAGCAGGATACAGGCCACCTTCCGGGCACGGCGCTCACTGGCGCGCTCGCTGAGGCTCTGCTCCACAAAGTCATCGCTGGCGGTCTGCACCGGGCGGCTCAGCAGCACCCACGGGTCCTTCTGCTCCAGATCCCGGGCGAGGGCGCGGATCAGGTCCTTATCGCGGGTGCGGTAAGCGCCTCGCACTTCGCCGCCCTCTGCGGCCAGCGCGTAGCCTCCCTGCACGGCAGCCAGCATTACCCGGCTGCCCACCAGCGCCAGAAACAGCCCCAGCGCTGCCATACCGGTCAGCAGGCCGATGCCCTCAGTGCTGCGGTAGGCGTTGGCATTCAGCATGGCCACCACCGCCTGCAGCAGGGCCGCCACAGCGGCCAGCGCGGGCATGGTGTCTGCACTGGGACGGCCGCGCAAGCCGGTCAGACCGTCCCGCAGCACCGGGTAGCCCACAAACAGGCTGGCGGCAAACAGCAGCAGATTGGCGGCATAGAACGCCGCCGGGGCAGCGTCCGGGTCCAGCACCGAGAGCGGCGGCAGCAGACGCTCTGCCGTCAGCCCAAAGTGCAGCAGCACTACGGCCAGAATGCCCGCCAGCACACACCGCAAAGTCAGCTCTGCGGCCATGTGGTGCAGCTTGTCGGTGGTGGATTCTGGCACAGTATCCTCGGCAGGGGCAGCGGTTTCTGCTGCGGGTGCGTCCTCCGGCTGTGCCGGAGCCGCAGGGGCGGCAGCTGTCGGTGCAGGTGCCGTCTCAGCAGGAGCGCCGTCCTGCTCCAGCGGGAGCAGCGGCAGGCTCATGGTATCCTCTTTTTCCGGCTTGCGGGCGGCGGGCTTTTCGTCCTCTGCCGTGCCGAACATCTGGAAAATCGACTTTTTTTCAGGCTTTTTCGGCAGCATTTCCGGGTCTGCCGGAGCGCTGGCAAACACCGCCGGCGGCAGCTCCTCAGCAGGCTTCTGTGCAGCCTTTGCCGGGGCTTTTTCCGGCTCTGCGGCGGGCTGTGCGGGCACAGGCTGCACCTTGGGCTGCGGCGCTGCCTGCACGGGTTTTGCGGGCTGCGGGGCAGGCTTTGCCTTGCCGCTCATGCCGTTGAGCATATCCTTCAGCTGCTGCATCTCCCGCTGTTCCAGCTCTTCCTGCGGCAGCAGCGTCTCCGGGGCGTTCTTCGCCTTAGGCTGCTTTTTTGGGGCTGCAACAGGCTGCGGCACCGGCTGGGGCGCAGGCTTTTCCGGCTCCGGCTGCACGGCAGCCGCCGCCTTGGGTGCAGGCACCGGCTCTGCCGGAACTGCCTTGGCAGGCTCTGTGGGGGCAGGGTGCATCGGCATTGCCGGAACAGGGTCTGCGGTACGCAGTTCCAGCGCCATGTCCTCCTGCTCCGGCTGTACCGGCTTTGCATCTGCCCCCAGCAGGATCTCACCGGTGGGGATCTCCAGCACCGGCTGTGCGGAGGCGGGAGTCTCTTCCTTGTCGTGGCCGAACAGCTTGTCCAGCAGCCCGGCCTTGGGCTTTTCCTCCACCGGAGCAGGCTTATCCCGGCGGGTCATCTCCTCGGGCAGATCGATCACACTGGTGCTGAAAAAGTCGCGGAACCGCTCTTCTGCCGAGAGCTCCCCCGCCTGCTTGCCCTTGCGTTCATTTGTATTGTTCGGCATCCTTGTCCCTCCCACTGTTCTGGATGGAGTTTACCGCTTGTTTTATTCTTCTACGGCGCGCTGCGACTGGATCTCGTACAGGATAATGCCTGCCGCCACCGAAACGTTATAGCTGTCCACACCGGTGCCGGGTGCAGCCATATCCAGCCGCACCACGCCGTCACACAGCTTCTTGACCAGCTGGGATACCCCGCTGCCCTCGCTGCCCAGTACCAGCGCGATGGGGCCGGTCAGGTTATTCTTGCGCAGGGACACTCCATCCATGTCGGCGCAGTAGACGAACACGCCCTGCTCCTTCAGGCGGCGGATGGTTTCGCCGATATTGGCCACGCGTGCCACCGGCAGACGCTCGGCAGCGCCTGCGCTGGACTTGATGACGGTGGGGGTAACGGATGCACCACCCCGCTTGGGGATAACGATGCCGTGGGCACCGCACAGCAATGCGCTGCGCATGACTGCCCCCAGATTGTGGGGATCCTCAATGCCGTCGCTCAGCACCAGAAAAGGCGGCTCACCCTTGGCCTTGGCTGCGGCCAGCAGCTCCTCCACGGTCACGTACTCGATCTCGCTGGCAAAGGCTGCCACGCCCTGATGGCTCTCGGTGCCGGTCATCAGGCGCAGCTTGTTGGGGTGCACCCGCTTGACCGTTGCGCCGGCCTCTTTGGCCAGTGCTGTATAGTATGCCGCCACTGCCGGGGCCATCCCCTCGGCAATGAGCACGGTGTCCACACCGGAACCGCTCTTGAGCAGCTCGGTCACCGGGTTTTTGCCGTAGATCAGGCTCTCGCTCTTCTGCTGCGGCTGCTCTGCATCGCGGCGCGGACGGCGCGGCTGGTTACGTTCTTCCATCTTTTTTATGCTCCTTCCGTTCCGGGCGGTCTGCGCCGCACCGGAGCGTTTTATTTTGTTTATGATAATCCAAAATAAAGTATACCATATCTCGCCCGGCTTCGCCACAAATTGCAGGGATTTTATTTTCTGACGCCTAAAATTTTTTCAGTAAAACGCAGCTTCCCCGCCGGACAGGACAGCTGTAAAAATGTTTTGCCCGCTGCCCGGGCCGCACGGCGCATTTCCGCTGTTTTGCCAAAGCAAAAAGTTTTCCACAAAATGCGTCTATACATTCCGTAAACAGCCTGTGATTTTTCCACAAGTTGAAAACTCAGTGGAAAGTGTGTAAAAGTCCAGTTGCAGTGCCCGTTTTCTGGGTGGAATTAAACAGTTTCCACCGGGTTTTCAACAGCAGCTTCCCCCATATCCTGGCAAAAGCCTTACAATTTGTAAAATTCAAGTCGGAATTATGACAATTTTTTAAACCGGAAATTGTCCGCTTTTGCAATTTCCTCCAATATCATTTTGACGAATGTTAAAATGTGTTGAAAACTCGTGCCATTCGCACACAAGGCAGATGTTGCAGTGTATATGGATTTTTGTCGCCAGACGCGGAGCGTTCCTGCCGCAGCCGCAGGAGCCGCTTTGTGCCGTGCCCGTTTCGCAGCGGCTCTATGCAAGAAAAAGCGCCTGTTCGGATTGATTTTAGGCGCAGTTTGGGGTATACTAACCATGTGGGCTTGTTAAACCATGCACAATGCGGTGTGTGGCAGAGCCGGAACCCCGATAATTTTTGGAGGTAATGAATAATGTTGGTAAATGCAACCGAAATGCTGCTCAAGGCACGCGATGGCCACTACGGTGTGCCGCAGTTCAACATCAATAACTTGGAGTGGACCAAGGCAGTCCTGACCGCCTGCGAGGAAATGAAGAGTCCCGTCATTCTGGGTGTTTCCGAGGGTGCAGGTAAGTACATGACCGGCTTCAAGACCGTTGCCGCTATGGTCAGCGCCATGGTCGATTCCATGGGCATCACTGTTCCCGTTGCTCTGCATCTGGATCACGGCACCTACGAGGGCTGCAAGGCCTGCGTTGAGGCCGGCTTCTCCTCCATCATGTTCGATGGCAGCCACTACTCCATCGAGGAGAACGTGGAAAAGACCAAGGAGCTGGTCGCTCTGGCACACGCTCACGGTATGAGCATCGAGGCCGAGGTCGGCTCCATCGGCGGCGTTGAGGACGGCGTTGTAGGCGCTGGCGAGATCGCTGATCCCGAGGAGTGCGCAAAGATCACCGCTCTGGGCATCGACTTCCTGGCTGCCGGCATCGGCAACATCCATGGTGTCTACCCGGCAAACTGGAAGGGTCTGGACTTCGAGGCTCTGGATCGCATCCACAAGGCCACCAACAACATTCCCCTGGTTCTGCACGGCGGCACCGGCATCCCCGACGAGATGATTGCAAAGGCCATCAGCCTGGGCGTTTCCAAGATCAACATCAACACCGAGTGCCAGCTGGTGTTTGCTGAGGCCACCCGTAAGTACATCGAAGAGGGCAAGGATCAGCAGGGCAAGGGCTTCGACCCCCGCAAGCTGCTGGCTCCCGGCGCAAAGGCCATCGAGGCCAAGTGCAAGGAGAAGATCGAGCTGTTCGGCTGCGCAGGCAAGGGCTAAGCTGAGGCTTGTATCGTAACCGATACACCACCCAATAAAGTATGCGGCCCCGCCGCACTGTTATGCACAGTGCAGCGGGGCCGCTTTTTTATTTTGAAATCCGGTAATGACCCACGATGTCGGTTCGTTTTTCCAGAATGTCCTGTTCGTAAGCTGTCTGCCATGGGTCATTGTGGTGAATGATATAGGGCACTCCGTTTTTATTTCGCTGGTCGGACACGATGCCGATATGTCTTTCAAAAATCACAACATCGCCGCCCTGCCATTCCTCTATTTCTGAAACATCTGTGGTTAAGGCAAATGCTGTGTGCGAAAAAAACACCTTCAGGTTTCGCACCCGCCGGAAATCTATGTTTGCATCCGGTTCTGCTACCATGTAATCCTGTGGTTGCTCCCGGATATCTGCATCCACAAGCACTTGCAGGTCATATCCGGCATTCTTCAAGGCATAAGCAACTACATCGGTGCAAACGCCATAACCATCGTCAGGATAACCGGTCTCATAATAGCGGCTTTTGTATTTTGGATGTGTGCTCACATAGGCCAGTGCGCCGTTCAGAATATCAAGCTGGTCGTCTACCCCGTCATCATCCCGATCTACGCTGCTATGAAACTGCGGTATTCTGCCCTGATCGTCATCCTCAGGCCGGGACGACGAAGTGTGCTGGTAATGTGTCTGCACATAAAATACGATGCTGCAAAACAGTAAAAGCACCAGTACCGCTGCATAATGCTTTGCTGTATCCTTGTATGTTCTGTCCGAACGCATATTCTCACCCTTTCCTGCTTTGAGGATACCAGCTTTTTCCCTGTTCTGCAACCCCTTGGCATATAGCGCAACAAAAAAGCCCTGAGACTTTCATCTCAGAGCTCTTTGTTAAGTCGGCGACTACCTATTTTCACAAGCCGTTTCCAGCTAACTATCTTCGGCACAAGTAAGCTTAACTTCTGTGTTCGGAATGGGAACAGGTGGAACCTTACCGTCATCGACACCGACCGATTTGACTGAATCAGTATAACACATTTCTGTGCTTCTGTCCAGTATTTTTAGAAGGACGTGCCTTCAAAACTGAATAATCACTGCTAACATTTTTTCGTTGACTTAAAAGTCTCAAGCGAATTGTGGTCAAGCCCTCGACCTATTAGTACACGCTTGCTGAATGGATCACTCCACTTACACATCGTGCCTATCAACCTTGTAGTCTTCAAGGGGTCTTACTTGTTTGAAACAATGGGATATCTTATCTTTGGGTCGGCTTCACGCTTAGATGCTTTCAGCGTTTATCCGATCCGTACGTAGTTGCCCAGCTATGCTCCTGGCGGAACAACTGGTGCGCCAGAGGTACGTCCGTCCCGGTCCTCTCGTACTAGGGACAGCTCCCATCAAATATCCTGCGCCCACGACAGATAGGGACCGAACTGTCTCACGACGTTCTGA
>OOIF01001562.1_pt1 | contig 18546 bp, 16 predicted proteins | sample 1691961 | NCBI WGS metagenome assembly OOIF01 (sample SAMN06348146, study PRJEB24527) | human gut metagenome | biome: human gut; feature: ankylosing spondylitis patient; material: feces | host: Homo sapiens | place: China | collected 2015-10 | reverse complement strand
AAAGCTGTCTGCAAAAAGTTTCTTTTTTATCATAATGAAAGTACAAGCACCTTTCAGCACTTGTACTTCCCTATGTTAGTATATTTTGACATTTTTTTCAAGAGAACAAACTTCGTTCCACAAATAGCATCAATAATCAATTAAATTACATCAAGTTTTTTGAAGCAATACACTACTTTGGGATAAAAAGCAATAGGTTATTTGCTCTTATATATCATTATTCATTGATACGCTCAAACACCATTTCATAACCGTCACTTCCAAAGTTTAAGCTTCGGTTCACACGGCTGATTGTCGCAGTAGATGCACCTGTTTTCTGTGCAATCTCAAGATATGTGTTTTTCTGGCGCAGCATAGCTGCTACCTCAAAGCGCTGTGCGATAGACTGAAGTTCATTGACGGTACATACATCTTCAAAAAAAGCATAACACTCATCAAGATTTTTTAATGTGAGAATTGCTTGAAACAAATGATCTGTTTCAGGGTTTTTAATTTTTTTATTCATTCTGGTTTCCGTGTGCTCAAACAATATATTATTAAAGCACACACCCTCTCCTTTCTACATTCCTGTTTTTATTTTTTCTGGTTTTTAATTAGATTTTTAACCCTATGCATGTATTTTGACACGCTAAAGCGAAAAAGTCAAGTCTTTTTGATAAAATTTAATCTTTTCATTTGTACTACTGTTTAAGTTTGCTCCATTTTCTTCATCTAAATGAAAACCTTCTGGTGATACCTTCTGCTCTCCGCACACATCCATACCTAGAAATATAGCACCTGACTTCTTTGCATCTGTCAAAAAACAAAGAATCTGTGAAAGCTGCATGGTTCCCTGGCTCCAGTCCGTAGCTGCTTCTTCTTTGTTTAATACATCCTTATCAAGAGAAATATATACAGGCCACTTTGAAAGTTCCTTACACAAAGCTTCCTTTTGCTGTTCAAATTCAGCCTCTGTCACCCATGTGATGCGAGAATCTTTTAAAAGCTGCTCTGCTGTTTTATCCTCATCTGCCGGACCTACTAATACTGCCTTTTTTAAATTAGGAAGATTTTCTAATGCATGAAGAACCCAGCTTCCACATGTTAAAAGACCGCCGCCAAATGCGCTCTCCATACAGTCTGAATGATGGTCAAATAAAAGAAGGCTAAATGGCTGATTTATGCGCTGCAAAAACAAAAGACTGACATAATGATAGTCGCCTGAATCAATAAAATGAAGCGCATTCACTGGAATATGCGCCAAACGCTTTTCAAGCTCTGTTTTCGCCTCATCACTGCAAAAATACAGACTTCCTAAAATATCAGTGCAGTCTGTATATATACAGTCTAAGCCTGGCTTATTTAAAATATTGTCTGTTTCTTCTATGTCTTTTGCTTTCCAAAAGGACTGACTGTCATAGGCACCTGACAAAGAAATCATATAATAAGGATTTTTGCTCACGCTGTTTTTTCCTTTCTTATCTATTATTCCATACATTTTTTAGATAATCTCTTACTTCAAGCAGATCTGGCAAAATTATTTCGGCAAGACTTTGCATTTCTTCATTTGGTTCAAGAAGATCAGGCACCATAATAGGATGAAGACCTGCCGCATGGAGTGAACGCATTCCGTTATATGAATCCTCAACACCATATGCGCTCTCTGGAGTAATGCCCATGCGTTTGCATGCCTCTAAATAAATATCTGGCTCTGGCTTACTCTTTTTTGCCATCTCACCGCCTACAATCACATCAAAATACTGTATTAAGCCGGCATGAGTCAGCTGACGAATGACTGTCTCACTTCTTGTAGATGAGGCAAGTCCAACATTAGCGCCGCTCTCCTTTAGCCATGACAAAAGCTCTCTAGCTCCTTTTTTTACAGGAAGCCCCTCTGTCTCTTCAATTTCGTGAAAGCGATTAGATGTGTCTTTTCTAAACTCCTCATAAGGGAAATCTGGTCCTTCAAAGCGAAACATTGTTTCCTTTGTCTTTTCAATTGTCGTGCCAATGCAGGCATGAAACATGCCCTTTGCATCCTTCAATTTATATTTTTCCTTATAACCCTCCCAACAGCGCTCACATACATGCTCAGAATCAAAGATGACACCATCCATATCAAATATAACGTTCTTCATTTTACACCTCTTAAGCTCATATTTAAAAGTACAATAGCCGCCCTGTTGCCAGGGCGGCGAAATGTTATTTTATTTAATCTACATATTTCTTTAAAGTATTGCGAACAGCATCTTTTCCTGCAAGCATTTCAACAAACATACCCTCTACCTTGTCTGCAAGACCTGCCTCGTACATATCAACACCAAAGATTGCCTTATTAGTGAGAATTTCCTTAAGCTGTCCTGTATAAGTCTCTGGCTTTCCTGCTTCTACACCAGAAAGTTTTTCCTGCAGCTTAGCAAGCATTGGATCACTACTAAGCTCCATCTTCTCAAGCTTATCATCTGTTCCAAGAAGATAACGAAGCCATCCTGCAATTGCAAGCGGAATGTATACAAGAGAAGAACAGTCAAGCTCACTGCTTGCCATGTAGGATTTCATTGTCTCACCAAAACGAACAACGATCTTCTGAGAAGTATCAGTTGCAATACGCTGCGGTGTATCTGGCATAAATGGATTTGGAAGACGCTTCTCGATTACTTCATCGATAAATGCCTTCGGGGAAAGGATGACAGGATCGGTAACTACCTTCATACCCTCATCGTAACCGATATGACGAATAAGTCCTGTAAGCTCCTTGTCATTCATCTCATCTGCAATCAGATTGTAACCAAGCAGGCAGCCATAAACAGCCAGGGCGGTGTGCAGCGGATTTAAGCAGGTAGTTACCTTCATACGCTCTACACGGTTTACAGTATCACGGTCAGTCAGATAAACACCAGCCTTCTCAAGTGCCGGTCTTCCTGCCGGGAATTTGTCCTCAATTACAAGGTACTGCGGTCCCTCTGCATTTACAAACGGTGCAATATAGGTATTTCTGGAAGTAATAACAGGTGCCATTTCTTCAACGCCTGCTGCCTCTAATTTTTCCTCAACAGCCTTTGCCGGTCTTGGTGTGATCTTATCGATCATACTCCACGGGAAGCTGATGCTTGATTCATCCTCAAGATATGTGATGAACTCTTTTGTTACAAAACCTTTCTCTGCCCATGCCTTTGCGATTGTCATTACAGATGCCTGAAGCTTCTCTCCATTATGAGAGCAGTTATCCATGCTTACAACAGCAAGCGGATAACGACCTGCCTTGAAACGCTCAAAAAGAAGTGCAGCAACAATGCTCATTGCATGCTTTGCGCTCTCTGGACCATTTTCAATATCAGATACAACAACTGGAAGAAAGTTTCCATCAATACCTTTTAATGCATAACCCTTCTCAGTAACTGTAAAGCTGATCATCTGTAAGGATGGATTTACAAATATAGCCTTTAATCTGCCATACTCTGCCTCATCAGCTGTATTTGCCTTAATTCCGTCTGCAATACTTGCAATTACACGGCTTGAGGTATTTCCGTCTGGAAGAAGCGTTACCATCAGTGTCATTGACTCATGTGGCTTGTAGATCTTATCGATGATATCATAATCAAAAGTCTCTGCTGCAATAATTCTCTGTCAGCAGCACCTTTATTTAACAGATCTTCCTGCAGTCCTGCAATATAGCCGCGGAAAATATTTCCTGCTCCAAAGTGAACCCATACAGGCTCCTCAAGTGTCTTTTTATGAACTGCTTCAATATCATATGACGGCAGTGTAATACCTACCTTTTCAAATTCATTTTTCTTTTGTGTTACATCCTGTAATGTCAGTTTCATCTCTGATTCTGCTTTACAATTGCTTCCCAAAGGCCATTCAGGTAACATGCCCCCAGCGCACGGTCATACAGACCATATCCAGGCATTGCCTTCTCGCCCCAGATCATTCTTCCGTGGTCTGGACGAATAATTCCATCAAATCCAGTATCGTACAGTGCCTTCATGATTGCATGCATATCAAAGGTACCATCTGAAGACAGATGTGCAGACTCCTCAAAATCATTCATGCCATCGTTAAACTGTAAGTTTCTGATATGTGCAAAATGGATTCTTCCCTTAAGTGCGTGAATCATCTCAACTAAGTTGTTGTTTAAGTTTGTTCCGTAAGATCCGGTACAGAAGGTAACACCATTGTGCGGGTTGTCTACCATCTTCATCATACGCATGATGTGATCCTTGTTGTTGATAATACGCGGAAGACCAAATACGCTCCAAGACGGATCATCTGGATGAATTGCCATATTGATATCATACTTATCACATACAGGCATAATTGCCTCAAGGAAATACTTTAAGTTTGCAAACAGCTTCTCTTCGTCGATATCTGCATACTCCTCAAACAGCTGCTTAACCTTTGCCATACGCTCTGGCTCCCAGCCTGGCATAACTGTTCCGTTCATGTCATTTGAAATAGAATCAAACATCTTAGCCGGATCAATGCTGTCTACTGTCTTCTGATTGTAAGCAAGAACGGTAGAACCATCCTTTCTCATACGTGCAAGCTCTGTACGAGTCCAGTCAAATACTGGCATGAAATTATAACATACCATATGAATATCAGCCTTACCAAGATTCTCAAGTGTCTTGATATATGCATCAATATCTTTGTCACGCTCTGGAGCTCCCGTTTTGATTGCATCGCTGATATTTACACTCTCAATGCCTGGAAGGGTCAAACCTGCTGCCTCTACCTCGTTCTTAAGAGCCATAATCTCCTCATAAGTCCACAGCTCACCTGGCATTTTGTTGTAAAGAGTAGAAATAACACCCTTTACATAAGCGGTCTGTCTGATCTGCTGTAAGGTAACGGTATCATACTGGCTGCCGTACCATCTCATTGTCATCTGCATAACGAATTCTCCTCCTGTTTGAACTGCCAATTATCCATTACAGATAAGCGGCAGTTTTATATATTTTTTACTATACTTACATATTAGCATAGATCACTATGATTGAAAATGTGTTTTTTTACATTTTTTGTGTGATTTTTGGTAGTAAAATTTTTGTTCGTGCTGCACTCATACTTACAAAAACTGTGTCACATCTTTGCATGCCACATAGCTTAGTTCAAAGTTCTGCGCTGTCAATGTTTTTGACTCTTTGTCATAAGATGGTGACGTTTCTTTTGCACGTTTTTTAAATGTCGCAAAACTAACATCTGATTTTTGACCACCGCAAACACAAAGATAAGCTGCATTTTTGCTGTAAGCACGCTGCTCACAATTAAAATTCATACCATTGTGTGCTTCCAGCTTTTCACTGCACCATAATGCCAGATAGCCTGTTTCTTTGCGAAGGAATATCCAATTTTCTTCATGAATCACCTCATCAAAACGACACTCTGGGCAATATAAATGAGTATAGCCAATTGGATGCTCATCTGGAATCACATAAATACCGCCAAGAAGACCATGCTGCTGTTTTAATGCCGGCATCACACCATTTCCATGCCAGTAGCCTGGGCGCATATCGCCCTCTTCTGATGTAGAACCTGGATGCGTAACGAAAATGCTCGCTTCTCCGTCAAGCGCTGCATACCACATGTGCTGCTGATAACCGTATGTACCTGGTCTAAAATATGTAGTGCCATGAAAACGTTCGTTAAATGATTTCGTAAAGTTATGTGTCGTGATATCCACATCTTCCTTAAGAGTCTCATTTTCCCAACGTGTAAACGGCTCTCTAGGAGATGCTACGCTCGTCAAGCAATAGTCATCATTTTTCTCCAGATAAACTCTTGCATTGCCCGTTGTATAATTTGTCTCAACATCATCCTCCATAAGCTTTACAAGACCTTCTGGAATCGGATAGTGACTGCTTGCATAAAAACCAAGCCATCCCTCTCCAAATGTGTATGGCAGCTTTGGATTGATCAAATTCATAAGTGCCATTGCTCCCTGATCAAACGGATACAATACACTTCTGTAAACACGTCCCATCGGTGCCACAATACCAGTTTTATAAGTGTGAAGAGCAAGCATAGACAACATCTTATCAGTAACAGCTGCCGCGCGCTTTGAAATTTCCGGCTCTGAATAATCAACTACATTAATCAATGCAGCAAATGTAACGCACATATAGACAGTACTCAAAAACTCCTCAAAGCCATACTCTTCTACATCATCAAGCCACTGCAAAACTTTGTTTCTTCCATATAAATGAAGTTCTTTTCCTGTCATCTTTGCACGTGGGAAATATTCGTCTGGATACATCTCTCCTGCATTCATCGCACATGTATAGAACATCAGCGCATGGTTCTCGCTCCAAAAGCACATGCCATCAAAACCGTCCATATCCATCCAGTAGCGATAATTGATCATAACATCTTTTATACGCTCTTTCATTGCTCCCTCAACTGGATAATTATGCAGATAACGAATCAGTCCGCACATCAAAAAGTCAGAGCAGTCATATCGCTCTTCGATCATCTCAAGCATCTCATACATCAATCGCTCATCATCCATAGAGTTGTCATTGAAATGCTTTCTTGCAAGGATATTGGAGATTGGGAAACCAAACTTCTCACCGCGGCTCTCGCTCATAACATCTGCAATTCGTCTGAATATAAGCTCCTTATTCTCCTCAAAGCTAAATGCACTTCCATCCTCGCGCAATGCATATTTAGGAACAAGCTGCTCGGTGCGTTCAAAGACACGCTTAAGTTCAAGCTTTCCTAAAACAACCTTCACTGTTACATATGGCTGTCCATTTTCTAAAAGAATCTCGTTTTTTCCCTCTGCCTGATACCAAACAGCAGGTATCTTTGCCTTTGCAAAATCCTCTTCATGATAGCGATATGTATAACTTGTTCCTGCTGGAGCTGGGCTGTCAAAACAAAGCTTATTTGACTCTAAACGTGCACTCTCCAAAAATGCTTCTGCCACAGCTGCAGCGTCAGCACATGCTTCATCTGGAATTGACACTTTAATTTCATCCTTATGATTTAAAATCTGCAGACCTGCTACACTTCTTGTATCACGCACGCCAAGATTCTCACATGCTAAATAAATAAGATTGCGCCCTGCTTTTAAATGAAGCGTCAGCTCTTTTTTCTGAATTGGCTTATAAACTGGCTGCTTTAATGCACCCTCTAATCTGCCATTGCAATATACATCAACTGCTGCATATGACCAAAGCGCTGCCGTAACATCGATATCCGATGATGTCTCAAGCACAGTCGCAATATCAAAATGAATGCGGCGCATAACAGAATAGAACGTTGAAATATTTACAAAACAGCTTCCGCTGTCATAGTAATACTTCCATTCTTCATTCAAGCGGCTCTTTGCTCCAACAAGAATCTCACCAGTTTCACCAACTGGTTTGTGTTCTGCAATTACAGAACGCAGATATGCCTCATAGCGAAGCTGATTTTTATCCTTCGCCTCATTAAAATAAGGCTCTTCCTGCGGACCTGACACCATAAAATGTGTCACAAATCCATCCAGGCCTAGTTTCCATCCGCTCATTTGCTTTTTCCTCCTAAAGCATCATTGACTCTACTTACGCTGATCAATTTTTGTTATTGACATCATAAAGACAAATTGCTTTTCTTGTATTACAGCTCCTTGGTACTACATTTATGTCCTCTAATACAAGATTATCGATATGACGTGCCCAGATACCATATGCATCTACATCACCATGTGCATTGCTCTCTGGATAATCCTCCAAAAATTCATCAAACGTCTTAGGGATCTCAACAATTTCCTCATTATCCCTATATACAACATGATAACTGCTTACAGTAATATTTTCAAGTGGTCTTCGAACAACACTTCCATCCTTTCTAGTTGTTTCATATCCAGTTAATATTGCCGGAACTTCTGCGTTGTCTGCATGAATATTTTCAATACGGATATTTTTAATGCTGCCGCCCCAGTAGCGATTTTCTCCCACTTTGTCTGTATATGGCTCATTATAACGATTTCTCTTATTTAAACAAATATACAGAGGACAAATAATCTTATCCATCGTAATATTTCTAATAATCACATCAGAAAGATTCGTTCCATCACATGACTCAAGTGAAATTCCAGAAACAGAACCAGGATAAATATCTGGCATGCAAAACGTACTGTCTTCTACAAGGATATCACTAATATCATTTGCTGTTTCAGTTCCAATTTTGAATGCGTTCATGACTGTAACAACAGTACATCTTTTTACATGTACATGCGTCATGACACGTCCAGTACGGATAGGATTTTTAATTACAATTCCGTCATCTGCACAGGAGATAAAACAATGATCTACTAATACATTGTCACTTGCGTTAATATCTACTCCGTCAGAATTTGCTACATGACGATTATCATCAATTACCATATTCTTAACTATGATATTTTCACAGCACTCAATATGAAGTGTCCAGCTCATTGAATCATATAAGATAATATTGTCAAGCATAACATTTTTACTGTCCTGTACCCATACAAGTGCTGCCGGACGTTTTAAATTTGGTTTGCCCTCACCATATTTATCTTCTGAATAACGTATTCTCTGTCTATAATAATAGCGGAGTGTTCCAGGAATAGTATTAATTTCTTTTGCCTGATCACGTCTTGGCAAACGGCTTGTCTCAAATGGAACAAGTGCTGGAAGCTCTCTTGGTTCATATACATACCACTCACCGCTTCCGTTAATACTACCTCCGCCTGTGATAGTCACATCCTCTGCATTCTTTACACGCACAAAGGCGCCCTCACTCGACTCGCCTTTTCTGTCATCTATCTGTTCTTTTTCTTTTGCAAGCAAAAGATCTACATTTCTGGACGCTTTGATTTCAGAATCTGCCGTAATAAACAGTGTCGTGTGAGACGGAATATACACAGTGCCCATGCAATATGATCCCCCCGCAACAAGAATCACACCGCCGCCTACTTTCTCACATGCTGCTGCAGCTTTTAAGAAAGCTTCGGTATTTAAAAGATCTTTTTCTGGTCTTGCTCCAAAATCACGAATATCAAAAACTTTTTTTCCTTCTGGAAGTTTTTGATTTTTATCGATAAATTCATCATATGGAAGTGCTTCATAATAATCACCCGGATAGATATTTCCTAATTCTGGGTAAGTGGGTGTATCATATGTGTTCTGCATAACAATGAATCCTTTCTAAAAAGGCCGACAATTCGTACTACCACAAATTGTCGGCCTGTCTTTTTTGTTAACCCTTTACTGCACCGGCTGTCAGACCGCCCATGAAGAAACGGCTAAAGCAACAGTAAACAATCAAAATCGGGATAATTGAAATTGTCGCACCTGCGAACATGATATTCCATGCTGCAGTACCGTCTCCGGCATTCTTTAACATATTAACACCTACGGTCAGAGGACGAAGCTTATCATTAGTCATTGTAAATACAAGAGGAAGAATGTACTCGTTCCATCCCTGTCTGAAGGATAAAAGTGCAATTGTTGCCAGAATCGGCTTTAACATTGGAAGGATAATCTGATAATAGATTCTGAAGAATCCACATCCATCCATCTTTGCCGCCTCGTCAAGCTCCTTAGGAACAGAATTAACGAATCCACGGCATAAAAAGATAAATGTTGCCTGGCCGCCTCCTGCTGAGATAATAGCAACAGCTAACAGACTCTTATTCATCTTCAGCTTAACAGCAAGCTCAAATAAAGGACGAAGGGAAACAGAACCAACGTTAATAAACATGAATGCTACGAAAAGCATATACAGAAATTCCTTACCCTTAAAGTTCTTTCTTGCAAATACATAGCCTGCCATGCTGGCATTGATTAACGAAATAAGCATAACAGCTAAACTTAAGAACACACTGTTCATTGTATAAGTTGCAAAATTTGCCTGTTTCCATGCCTGCACATAGTTATCAAACACCCACTTGCTTGGCAAAATGCTTGAACCTCCGACAAGCAGCTCCTTATTGTCCTTAAAGGAACCAAAGATAACATAGCATACAGGAAAGATTGTGATGATCGCCGCGAGTGCCAAAAACAGCCAGATGATCAGACGGACGATCTTCGTTTTTGTTGAATATACTGCATGAGTTTTTTCCATCGTATCTCCTCCTAATTTATACTACATCGTCAAGTTTCTTGGAAACAAACAGATAAATGCCAGTTACAATACCTACGATTACTGCTGCAACAACACTAAGCAGTGCTCCATAACCGATCTGTGGCTGACTTGTACTTCCAGCAGAGCCAAAGATAATATTGTAAATGTATAAGAACATTACCATAGAACGGTTGCCAGGTCCTCCATTTGTCAGAACCATGATTGCCTCGTAATCCTTAAATGCTCCAGTGATCGCAAGCATTAAAACAACCTTTAATACCGGTGCCAGCATTGGAAGTGTAATGCGGAAGAAGGTCTGCACGCCAGTTGCACCGTCGATCTTTGCACTCTCGTAAACATCCTCAGAAATACCAGTCATACCAGTGATAAAATACAGCATGTAGTTACCAAAACCACCCCAAATTGCAAGGATCGTAACGGCTACCATAACAACACTCGGACTGTTCAACCACTTTATCGGAGAATCAATCATATGCATGTTCTGAAGCATAGAGTTTAAAATACCATTCTTTGTTGCAAAGATAAATCCAAAGATCATACCTGCAATAGATGTACTGATGATAGTTGGCATGAAATAGATTCCTCTAAATACTGAAGAACCTCTTAATTTCTGGTTTAATAAAACTGCCATCAACAGAGCTAACGGGATGATGAAAATCAGCTTATAGAATGCATATTCAAATGTATGCATAACACTATTCCAGAAAACTTTATCGTTCAGCATACGCTCAAAGTTTTTCCATCCGGTAAATGTAGACTTGAAACCATTATAGTCACATGCTACATAGCGGAAAATCCAGATAAACGGATAGATAGAGCACAGGCAAAGGAAAAATACTGCCGGTGCCAGCATAAGTGCTGCTGAAAAACTTCCGCTGCTTTTCGCTTTCTGGAACTTTTGTGAAAAAGTCATTTTTTTCTGGCTCATAAAATCCTCCTTTTTTCTTAGTTCACATTTTTTACATCCCGTGAATAGATGCGATAAGAAAGGGAAAGCCGCCTCCTTATTTTTTTCGGAAACAGCCTTCCCATTTTATTCAGATGCCATTATAGGCTGTCTGTTTCTTATTTATCCAGATAAGTTGCAGTTCCATCACTTGGATGAAGCGGATCATAATCCTCAATTACAAGTCTCTTAACGCTGCCAGACTCGATATCTGCATCATATGCCTCATTGTAACGGGTATTCAGATCTTCGATTGCATCGTCAACATCAACATAACCCATGATTGCATTCCACATAACAGTTCTGTAATCATCACCTGTCAGGTTAATTGTCGGTACTGCCGGGTATACAGACTCATAGTCAAGTAAAGAGAAGTCTGCCAGACGGCCGATCTTAGACTTATCGATCTTCTCATCCATATAAGAAGTAATCGGCAGACAGTAACCATTCTCTAAGTATCCCTTTAAAAATTCCTCAGACTGGAAGTACTGAATTACCTTCCAAGCCTCATCTGGATGCTCACTGGAAGACATGATTGCATAGCCCTTAGACGGTGTTGTCTGAAGTGCACCCTTGATCTCGCCGTCAAGAGATGGAACCTCTGCTACGCCCCACTCAAAGTCTTCGATTGGCAGCTGGCTGGTGAATACACCTGCCTCCTGAGAAGCGTTGCCCCACAGTGCAAACTCGCCTTCTGCAAATAATGCTCTCATGTTATCAACGCCCTGCTGATCCGGGTAAGCAATCTCCTCATCGATAAATCTCTTGCCCTTCTCAAGGATTTCCTTGTAGCCGCTGAAATCAAACTTGCCATTTACATAGTCATAGTAATAAATACCAGATACCTGAGCCATCATCTCAAGCTGACGCTCAAATGGAGAAGATGAAGTAAATCCGATTCCATAATACTCGCCGTTTCCATCCTCAGTGATCTTCTTTGCCATATCAATGTACTCGTCAAGTGTCTTCGGAATTTCTGTATATCCGCTCTTCTCTAACAGATCCTTATTGTACTCAATACGAACACCAGATCTCATACCAGAATATACCCAGTACAGATTGCCATCCATGTAGTTTAAGCCCTCATATGCATGCTCATATGGCTCGTTAACCTTCTGGTACTCCTCATCTGCATCAATGTAATCGTTTAACGGAACAAGCATATCGTTATCTACGAAATTCTTTAATGTTACGCTCTGTCCGATGATATCCGGTGCTGTACCGCCTGTGTAAGCAAGAGAAATCATATTCTCATAATCATCTGTGATGATCTGCATATCAATGTAGATATTGTCTGTATTCTCCTTGTTGTACTTTTCTACCATCTCAGTCATGTACTCGCTGTCATGGCGGTCATTTACCCAGTAAGTGATGGTAGTTACATCATCTGCCATTGCCGGAACTACGCCGATTGTACCCATTGCCATTGCTGCACAAAGTGCAAGACTCATACCTCTTCTTTTCATTAGAAAGTCCTCCTTAAATTCCTTTACAGCTTATCCAGTTTCACAATAAAACTCGGATTGCTGTTTGCTATGGTTATGTTTTATCATGAATTATAACAATTTTCAACGTCATTTTTCATGTATTATGTAACACTTTCCATCATGTGACATTTTTCAATTATTCATATTGTTATATGGCACCCATGATTTGACTTACGTTTAAACGTTGCTTTTCTGCTTTATTCATGTTAAAATAACATCAGTATGTGTGCGTAACAAACATAAAGTACCAAAAATTTCAAAATAAGGAGGAACTTTCATGGAATCCATTTCTATCCGGGTTCTGCTTGCTGATGATGAGGCTGCCATTCGAAACGGGCTCCAAAATGCCATTCCCTGGGAGCAATATCATGCTAAGGTAGTAGCTGTTGCTTCTAACGGCCAGGATGCACTTAATTTAATCAGAAGCTATCTCCCGGATCTTGTTATAATTGATATTAAAATGCCTCAAATTGATGGACTTGAGGTAATCCGCCAAACTAAAGCTGCAGGAATCACCTGTCGTTTTTTAATTTTAAGCGGATATGACGATTTTTACCTTGCACAAAAAGCAATTCGCTATGGTGCAAACGGCTATTTTTTAAAACCGTTAAAGATTGAAGAATTTAAGGATGAGCTATCTCGTCAATATGCTGAGATTCTCTCACATCATCATTCTTCTTCTGCTGCTAAAAATTTAGATGAATTAATGGAAAGTTCTAAAATTTTCTTTTTGAATCAGCTTTTATTAAATGAGATTCGCGATGACAGTGACATAAAACGGCGCTGCACGATGCTTTCTCTTACGCTGTTTGATAATCCGTATCGCGTTATTGTCTGTTCAGCAGCAACCTCAAGTGACAAGCTCTTGCATGCGCTTAAACTGGCAAAGCCTCTATTTATCAGTGCTTTTTCTGACCAGTCTATTGAAGCCTGGATTCTTCGTGAAAAGCAGCTTGTACTTCTTATTTCTGACACTCAAAATAAGGAGCTTTGTGCAATCCGAGAACCTATTGCAAATATACTTTGCCATTTAAAGCAGCAAACTGGTATCCGTTTTTATACTGCTATCAGTACACTTGCCGATCAGACTGAACAAGCTGCTGTCGCTTACACAGACGCACTTCGCGCATTATCTTATCACATATATGAACGTGAAAATGATGTATATGACGATACCATGGTCTGCCACCAAAAGCCTTCATTTTCTCCTTCATCAATTGCATATGATCCAATGATTACCTGCATTGAGCACAATGATCCTGATGAAATAAAAAGATGTTGTGCCCAATTTGTACATTCGCTCTTTTTTACACAACTGCCTCCGCCTGATTTTATCCGCGGCATGTGTATTCACGTACTGACAAACATCCGTGTGCGCTTTCTTGCAAAACACACAGAACTTTCACCAGAAGAGCCTATACGCCCAGATGATGTGCTGTTATGTCACACAATCACAGAACTAATTGAATGGCTGACAGCTGGTTTCCTGTCGCTTTCAGAAAGCTATAAACGGCAAAAGAAATCCTCAGATCCTATTATTGAAACTGCCAAAGAATATATAAAAAACCATATCAGCAGTAATTTAAAAGCAAAGGATGTAGCTGCCACTGTCAACTTAAGTGAATCTTATTTTACGATTTACTTTAAAACAAAAACCGGACAAAATTTCCGTGATTACGTACTAAATGCCCGAACAGATCTTGCCAAAAAGCTTCTTTTAGAGCAGCGGCTTAGTATCAGCGAAATTGCCTATGCGACCGGCTATCAAGACTACCGCTCTTTCTCAAGAGCTTTTAAAAATGTCACTGGAATTTCTCCTTCTGACTATCAAAACCGATAGTACAGACCACAATACAACATTTTTATATGACGATGAAACAATTGAAAAAATTTATTGATCATTTTCGGCCCTCACGCCATATCATGATAAAAAGTTGGTTTGCCACTACATTTATTGTTGTGGCAAGCCTGCTTTTCATCAGCCTGGGGTCACAAATCTTTTTACGAAATTACTTTTTATCACACGCACTGACACGTGCTGAAAATAACACAGCCAGCACGGCGCAGGCATTTGAAGGTGCACTTTCTTCTATCACAACGAGATTTGTTGATATTTGCGGAACAACTGAATTTAAGAACAAGTTTTCACGAATACGCCGCTGCAAAAATGAAGATTACACTAAACTTAACAGTGATCTTCAGGATACACTTCATGATCTGTATGTATCATATTCATTTATTCGTTCTGCCTTAATTACAAGCAAAACAGGAATGGTTTATCACCGCTTTAGTGAAAAGCTTTTTACAACTACTGACTATACACTTGGAAATCAAGCTGAATCCATATGCGGTATAACTATACTTCCTGCGCAGACGAGCCCTTTTTTAGATCAGCAGACTGTAATTCCTATTGCCATTCCTCTCACTTATATGGAAAATACGACCATTGTGATTGTAGCAGACAGCGTTGAATCGTCTGATGCCATTTTATTTCTCTTACTTGATGCGGAAATGGTTCGCGATTTTCTTCACACCTATAGTAATCGAAGCTTAGAAGGATCTTACTATCTGCTTGACTCCGGTAATCTTATCGCAGATGCCTCAAGAACTAATACAAAATTGCCTGACAGTGATGTATTTCGTCCTCTGCCAAATCGCAAGGATGCCCTTACAATTAAGCAAAAAGATGCTTATCTGATTTTAAACCGAATTGGAAACAGATCGCTGTGTCTGGCCAATTTAATTTCAATGGATCAGCTGCTGTCATCACTTCACACTATTCAGTCTTATCTGTATCTTGCTATTTTAGTTGTACTTTTGACAATCACTGTTGGTACACTGATTGCCTCCAATCTGATTACCAGATCACTCTCAAAATTGATCAGTGCTGTGTCTGCTATTGAAAATCAGACTTATGATTCAAGTCAGATTTTAACCCAGTCAGATGAACTTGGTCAGCTAAGTAAATCGCTTGATTCCATGTATCAGACAATTCAGCAGCAAATCGAACAGATTAAGCAGGAGCGTCAAGCCAAATACAATGCTGAGATACGACTTTTTTCAGAGCAGATTAATCCACATTTTCTATATAACACGCTTGAATATATCAATATGGAAGTCTACAGCAATCACACTAAAAATGCCTCCATGATGATTCAAAATTTAGCTGACTTTATGCGAATTGGTCTTAATTTTGGAGGCGAGCTGATTTCAATCTCAAAGGAACTTGCACACGTTCAGGCCTATATCAATATCATGAATTACCGTTTTAGCCATAAGATATGCTTTACAAGCGACATTCCAAAGGAACTGCTCTCCTATGAAATATTAAAAATCATTCTTCAGCCGCTTGTTGAAAACTCTATTCGTCATGGTTTTGGACTTGACAACAGTTCTAGCTATCTCGATGTGCCATCCATAAAAATTGAAGTTTACCGTGATGATCCATGGCTATATCTTCGTGTGATTGACAATGGCGCAGGAATTGATATTGAAAGAGCGACACAAATTTTACACACAGGTACAGACGGACAAAAGCATGTTGGTCTTAATAATGTCTATCAAAGACTCGTATTTTTCTACGGAGAAACGGTCAAAATCACCTTTTCTTCTATTCCATATTATGAAAATATTGTACAGATCAGGATCCCCTTTATTTATCCGATTCCTGATTTTGAGGAGGAACATCATTGAAACAAAATAATACAAATAAAACCTTTAAAACTGAGCTTGAAAAATTAAAACAGATGAGCATTGAAGATCGTCTATGGTATATCTGGGAATATTATAAGCTCCAGATTTTTGCATTTTTTCTAGTCATATTTCTTTTATATGAAGCAGGCACATGCATTTACCGTAACCTTCAGGATACCATGCTTTACTGCGTAACAGTAAATGAAACAAGTCTTCTCTCCTCTGATTTTTCTGTTGTTCAAAAGGAATTTGAAGAAAAAAATGGCTTTGACAAAACTTGGAAGGAAAACACTATTTTTGACTGTTCTTTATCTGTTGATGACAGCAACAAAGAAGTTTATGACCAGTATTATAACACTGCATCAAACATTAAGTTAACCTCGCTTCTTGCAACCGATACGATAGACGTTTTAATTACAGTTCCACAAATGTTTTCCTACTACACGGCACAAAATGCCTGCCTTGATCTTTCTTCTTTTCTTTCTGAAGATTTATATGAAAAACTTGAAAAGGAAAATCGTCTTTTAACAGCTGTTGACGGCGGCGGAAATAAAATCTGTACTGGAATTTCACTAGATGACAGTTACCTTTCGTCTAAACTTCCTCTCTCAGACGAATCCTCTCTTTCTGTCTGCACTGACAAAAATCATCCAGATGTTATTCAGGATTTTATAACATATTGTATTTGGGGAAAATAATTATAAAATCTGTTGTATTTTCCCTGAAAAGTGTCCTGTCATTTGTCAATTTTCATGGTATACTTAACATAAAGGATTTTTATCCAGATTAAAATTTACGGAGGTTTCACTATGTTTGTACACAACAATACGGTAACTGCTACGCCATGTGAGCCAGGCGTTTCACGCAAGGTTATGGCTTATAACGATCAGGTTATGATGTGCGAGATTACATTTGAAAAGGGAGCAAAGGGCAATTTCCACACTCATCCACACGTTCAGACTACTTACATCGTAAAGGGAAGTTTCGCCTTCACAATTGATGGAGAAACTCAGGTGGTAAACGCAGGTGACAGCATTTTAATGCCGTCCAATAGTCTTCACGGATGTGAATGTCTTGAGGCTGGTGTTCTGTGCGATGTTTTTACACCAATGCGTGAGGATTTCATCAAGAAATAAGGATCACTTTTTAATAAAGAGAAAGGATAACGCCATGAAAGAATATATTGAAAATGTTCTGGCTCCAAAGCTCCAGGGTGATGGCGGCTGGGTCGAGTTCGTCTCCTATGAAAATAAAAAACTGACTCTGATCTTCCGCGGCGAGTGTTCTAAATGTCTGATTTTAAACCGCTGCGTAGACTGGATTGCCCAGCAAATCAAAGAGGCAAAGGGTGAAACTGTTGAGATCACTGCTGTCCGCAAGAAGCCATTCTTCTGGGACAACGTGTGATGCCAGAGTCTCAAAGTCGCAAGCTGATCATGTTTGCATGAGGAAGTTTGTGACCTTGAGACCCGAATGTTTTTAGAATTGCGAGAGATGCGAAGTATCAAAGCATTCGTAGGCATCATAATTAATTACATATATGAAAGGATTTTACTATGGCTCATGTAAAAGTTGTCCGCCGCAGTATGAGACCGGAGGAATGGACTGACCTTCGTTTTGTATGGCTGCAGCGCGGCATTTATGAAGAGAAATTTGAAATTACAGATCTTGAGATTCGCGATGCCAGACAGATTTCAGAAGATCAATACGAATATTATTCTGATGAATATCGTCCGTTAAAGAAAGACGACATGTATTTCACCCCAGATGGAACTGCCTTTATCCGCGGCCATGTGCAGATTCCAGCACATATGAAGGGAAAAAACATCTACTTTACACTTCATACAGCAGCTGAGATGATCGTTAAAATTAATGGAAAGTATGTTGGCGGCGTTGACCCGAACCGTGAACGCATCCTGCTTAATCCATATATTGATTCTGACGATCTTACAATTGAGATTGAAGCATATAACCGTTCTAAGCCGGATGACGAGAGAAACCCTGCCTCTCTTGCACATCGTGGCTGCCGCCAGATCTTCGAGGGAGGTTATCTTTCAACTATCCGCGATAATGTACAGTCTCTTGTTTATGACTATATCTTATTTATGGATATCGCTCACAGCGAGTATTTTAATGAAGACTACCGCAAATTTTTGTTCCGTGAACTGAGCAAGGCGCTTGACTTCATTGATTTTGACACCTATGAAGGCGTTGATCAGGCTGCTGAGTATGTAGAAAAGAATATCTACTCTAACACGGACTTCAAGGGCAGCGGTGATGTTGCTTTAGTTGGTCATTCTCATCTTGATATAGCTTATTATTGGCGCCGTATCCATGCTG
>OOIF01001560.1_pt1 | contig 18549 bp, 10 predicted proteins | sample 1691961 | NCBI WGS metagenome assembly OOIF01 (sample SAMN06348146, study PRJEB24527) | human gut metagenome | biome: human gut; feature: ankylosing spondylitis patient; material: feces | host: Homo sapiens | place: China | collected 2015-10 | reverse complement strand
CGGCCTCCAGGATGCGGGGGTCATTGCCCTCGGTAAAAACGATCGTCTTGGGGTTTGCCTTCAGCTGGGCTACCAGGGGTGCAAACATATCAGCCATTGTTGATTACCTCCGAAATTACTTTGCAATTATTCCCGGGCATCACAGATATGCCCTTCTTTTTTATTCTAGCACAGAGTCAGAAAACTTCAAGACAAATCTTGAATTTTGTGGTATATTTTAAGGAAGGAATCGTGCGATAATTTGTTAAGAAAATGTCATTTAGTTTGTGAGAGGATACCGAGCTTATGGATTGGGAAACACTGAAAACCGACTGTCTCGCCTGTCAGCGCTGTCCGCTGCACACCACCCGGCACAACGTGGTGTTCGGGCAGGGCGTGGAGAATGCCGAGGTGCTCTTCGTGGGCGAAGGCCCCGGCCAGAGCGAGGACGAGCAGGGCCTGCCCTTCGTGGGACGCAGCGGCCAGCTGCTGGACAAATACCTCTTCGCCATCGACCTCGACCGTGCCTCCAACTGCTATATCGCCAACATCGTCAAGTGCCGCCCGCCCCAGAACCGCGACCCCCTGCCCGCCGAGAGCGAAGCCTGTATGCCCTGGCTGCGAGAGCAGTTCCGTCTGCTGCGGCCTAAAATCGTCGTCTGCCTGGGCCGCATCGCCGCCCAGCGGATGATACGCGCCGACTTTTCGGTGACGAAGGAGCACGGCACCTTTATTGAGAAGAACGGCATCCTCTTCATGGGGACGTTCCACCCCGCCGCCCTGCTCCGTCAGCCCCAGAACAAGCCGGAGGCTTTCGGCGACTTCGTGGCCCTGCGGGATAAAATACACGAGGTGTGCGAGCATACCTACACTCCTTCCGTCGCCTCCGGCGACACCTCCCTCTAAGAGGGAGGCTTTGGCATTCCGCAAGATTTTGTCTTCGACGGGAAACTTTCCCGTCTTGTCAAGGGCTCCCTCATTGAGGGGGCTGTCTGCGAAGCAGACTGGAGGAGTACACCTTTCACCTCATTTTTGCATACCCTATAGCAAAAGTGAGGTGTTTGAGTATGAATGCTGTACGCAGCGATTCTGTTGATTTCTTTCTGGGCACCACCACCCCCGCCGGGTTCAAGGGCTATTTTGAGCCGCTTCGGCGGGAACCGGGGATGCAGATGTATCTCATCAAAAGCGGGCCGGGCTGCGGCAAATCGACGCTGATGAAGCGGCTGGCCGTCAAGGCCGAGCAGAAGGGGGAGCCTATCCAGCGCATCCACTGCGCCAGCGACCCCGACAGTCTGGACGGCGTCATCTTTCTCGACAAGCGCGCCGCCATCGTGGACGCCACCGCACCCCATGTCATGGAGCCGGACGCCCCGGGCGCAGAGGAGCAGGTGGTGAGCCTGTACCACACACTGGACGCCGACGCCCTCCACGCCCACGCCGACGAGGTGAAGCGGCTCTTCGCCCAGAACACTGCCCTGCGCAGCCGGGCCGCGCGGTATATCGCATCTGCCGGGAGCCTGCTGCTGGACAGCCGCCGGGCTGAGGCGTGCAGTGCCAACTTCGAGAAAGTCCGCCGCTACGTCAAGCGGCTCTGCGCCCGGACTCTCCCCCGCCTGCCCGAGGGGGCCTTGGCCAGCGAAGAGCTGCGGCTGCTGTCGGCCATCACTCCGAAAGGGCCGGTCTTTTACCGCGGCACCGTACAGGCACTGGCCGACCGGTATGTGGTCTTCCATGACGACTACGGCGCCGTCTCCCGCCTGCTTCTCGAGCTCATCCGGGCCGAGGCGCTGGCCCGGGGCTACCACATCATCACCTGCCCCTGCGCCATGCACCCCGACGACAAGATCGACCATCTCTTCATCCCGGCCCTCCGGCTGGCTTTCCTCACCGACAACCGGTGGCACCCGGTGCAGCTGCCCGGCGTGCAGGCCGTCCGGTGTACCCGTTTCGTGGACCGGGAAAATCTGGCGGGCTACCGCGCCCGTCTCCGCTTCAACGAGCGGGCGGCAGCAGAGCTTTTGGAACAGGCCGCCGACCTGATGGCACAGGCCAAAGCCTGCCACGACGAGCTGGAGACTTACTACCGCGCCGCCGTGGACTTCGGCAAGGTGGACGAAGCTGCCGCCCAGTGCGCCGGGATGCTGGGGCTGGCGTAAGAGTCAACCTCTCAGGCACTTCGTGCCACTGCCCGGGTTGCGGCGGTCAGCGGCAGCTTGACAAAGTTGCATTGTCCAGAAGCTGCTGCCCTCTGTAGCAAGGCCCGCCCTTTTGCGCCATATTGCGCCTCAAGCGTCCAGCTCAGAGCTGCCCGGCCTGCCAAGGGCTCCCCTACTAGGGGAGCTGGCTGCGAAGCAGACTGAGAGGTTGTACAAAGGCGGGCCTGCCAATTATAAATATAAAAAGTCAAAAAGGAAGTGACCCGCTATGCCTGCTTTTCGCCTGCCTGTCCGCCAGCTGGTGGAATTTTTGCTCCGCACCGGCAGCATCGACAGCCGCTTTACCGGCTTCGACCGCGCCAACGAGGGCGCACGCATCCACCGCAAGCTCCAAAAGGCCGCAGGCGAAGGCTACGCCGCCGAAGTCTTCCTCTCCGGCGAACGGGAGGTGGCGGGCATCCCCTTCACCATCGAAGGTCGGGCCGACGGCATCTTCACCGACGAGGCGGGCGTGACGGTCATCGACGAGATAAAGACCACAGCCGTCCCCGCCGACGACATCGCCGAGGACATGAACCCCTGCCACTGGGCGCAGGGAATGGTCTACGGGGCGCTGTATGGCCGTCAGCAGGGGCTGGAAAAGCTGGACGTCCGGCTCACCTACTACCAGATCGACACCGACGACATCCTCCGCTTCGTGCGGCATTTCACCCTCGAAGAGCTGGAAGCGTTTTTGCAGGATCTCCTCGAGCAGTACGCCCCCTGGGCGCAGCGTCAGCTGGCGTGGAAGGAGCAGCGGGGCGTGAGCCTTTCGGCGCTGGATTTTCCCTTTCCGGCCTACCGGCCCGGGCAGAGGGCGCTGGCCGGCGAAGTCTACCGCGCCTGCACTGCCGCGCCGTCTAAAAGCGGCGTCCGGCTCTTCTGTCAGGCCCCCACCGGCATCGGCAAGACCATGAGCGTCCTCTTCCCTGCTCTGCGGGCCATCGGCACCGGCTGCGGCGAGAAGCTGTTCTACCTGACGGCCCGCAACACGACTCAGTCCGCCGCCGAGGATGCCATTGCGCGGCTGCGGGCGTCTGATCCCAAGCTGGCTCTGCGCAGCGTGACCCTGACAGCCAAGGAGAAGGTCTGCCTCCACCCGGATGTCGAGGGCCATCCCGCCTGCCTGCCGGAGCTCTGCCCCTACGCAAACGGCTACTACGACCGGGTGAACACGGCCCTGAACGCCCTTCTGGACGACGGCACCGGCCGCTTCGACCGGGCCGCGCTGGCCGACGCCGCAAAGCAGTTCACGGTCTGCCCCTTCGAGCTGGGGCTGGATCTGAGCGAGTGGTGCGACGTCATCATCGGCGACTATAACTACCTCTTCGACCCCGTGGTGCATCTGCGGCGGTTCTTCGACAGCGCGGGCGACTGGCTCTTCCTCGTGGATGAGGCCCACAATCTGCCCGAGCGGGCGCGGGCCATGTACTCGGCACGCTTCTGCAAGAGCAGCCTCACCGAGGCAAAACGCGCCCTCGGGCGGGGCAAAAGCCCCCTCAAGACAGCTCTGAGCAAGGCCGACAAAGCCTTTTTAGCGGGACGGAAAGCGGTCTCGGCCCTCGCGCCCCGCCGGGGCAGCACTGCCGCCGAAGAGGACGACAGCGGCCAGACCTCCCTGCTGAAATCTGGGGAGACGCCCGCCATCGAGCTGCCCGCCGCCGACTACGCTCAGGACGGCACGGTGTTCTGCAAAGAGCTTCCCTCCGCCCTGCTGGCCCCGCTGCGGGCGCTGACGGCTCCCTTGCAGGACTGGCTGGAAGACGATCCCGACGCCGAAGCCCACGCGGCCCTGCTGGATCTCTACTTTGAGGTGCAGGACATCCTGCGGGCGGCGGAACGGTACGACGAGCATTTTGCCGCCCAGCTCACCGCCCGGGGCAGTGACCTTGAATTGCAGCTGCTCTGCCTCGACCCGTCCCCCTTCGTGGACGCAAGCCTTTCGGCAGGGCGGGCGGCGGCGCTGTTCAGCGCGACGCTGACGCCGCCGGGCTACTACCGCACCGTCCTCGGCTGTCCCGAGGCCCGGGCCGTGGCGCTGGAAAGCCCCTTCCCGGCAGAAAACCTCGGGCTCTACTGTCTGCCCTCCATCTCCACCCGCTACCGCCAGCGGGACGCCAGCATCCGGCCCATCTCGGACGCTCTCGCGGCGCTGGCGTCCAGCCGGGTGGGCAACTATCTGGCCTTCTTCCCCAGCTATGCCTATCTGCGGCAGGTGTGGGAGGACTTCACCGCCCGCTACCCGGACATCGGCACACTGGTACAGGAGAGCGGTCTGGACGACGCCGGGCGGGCGGCGTTCCTCGAGCGGTTTTCGCCCTGCCCGGAGAAGACGCTTCTCGGCTTCGGGGTCATGGGCGGCATCTTCGGCGAGGGCGTGGACCTGGCGGGCGACCGGCTCATCGGCTGCGCCATCGTGGGCGTGGGCCTGCCGCAGGTGAGTCCCCGTCAGGAGATGCTGCGCCGCTACTACGACGCCCAGAACGGGGCGGGCTTCGACTACGCCTACCGCTGGCCCGGGATGAACAAAGTCCTGCAGGCCGCCGGGCGGGTCATCCGGACGCAGGAAGATAAGGGCGTGGTGCTGCTCCTCGACGACCGCTTTGCCCAGAGCGAGTACGCCCGGCTCTTCCCGAAGCATTGGAGGCATCTGGAGTATCTGAGGGATACGGAAGAGTTGAAGAAAAAATTAGCGGGATTTTGGGGGGAATAACCTCTCCGTCAGCATCCTTGCCCTCTCAGGCGCTCCGCGCCCATGCCGGGTTGCGGCTCCCAGCGTCTGCTGCGCTGCCGCTTGCATCCTGCTGGCCGCTGCCCCAACAGCTCCTCCCTGTTTCCGCCGCTGGCGGCGGTCGTCGCCGTTGCCCCCAGAGGGGGAGCCCTTGGCAGGCTGGGCAACTTCCTACTAGACGCCTGAGGCGCAATATGGCGTAAAAGGGCGGGCCTTGCTACAGAGGGCGGACTCGTCTTTGTACAACCTCTCCGTCACGCCTGCGGCGTGCCACCTCTCCTTGTAGGAGAGGCTTTGGCAGGCCGGGTTACTTTCTACTGGACACCGGAAGCCTGATATAACGTAAAAAATAGTGCCCTGCTACAGAGATTAGCAGCAGCTTGACAAGGATATTGTTCCGAAGCTGCTGCCCTCTGTAGCAGGGCACTCCTGTTTTTGAAATAAAGAAACTTTGCTCGTCCAGCGTGGGCCTGGCCGACACGCCAGAGGCTCCCCTACTAGGGGAGCTGTCGAGCGGCAGCGAGACTGAGAGGTTGTACGAAGACGAGCCTAACCTACAAACAAAGCAGGAGCCCCATCCATTCGGATGGGGCTCCTGCTTTTCTTATTGCTTACTGCATATCCGTCTCAGAGATGGGGGTATCCAGCTCATCGGCCGGGGCGTCCGCCATCTCGGGCTGTTTGCCCTTCTTCTCCCTGCGGGGCTTTTCGCCCTTCGGGCCGCGCTTCGACTTGATGCGCTTTGCCAGCAGCAGGAGCAGCACCAGCAAGGCTGCGCCGCCGGCGCAGAAGGCCCAGACGGGGAGCTTTGCGGGGACGAAAGCCACTTCGACCTCGGTGCCGGTGGTGGTGAAGGTGGTATAGCTGCCGAAGCTGCCCGTCTCCACCTTATGCCAGCTGCCGTCGGCCTGCTTGACGTAGACCTTGCCCTTGGCCTTGCCGGGGGTCAGATAACGGATCTGGTGGGTCTCATTGCCGTCATCGGTGAACTCCAGCAGCCACTGCTCTGTCACACCGTGGACATCGGCTGTGATGTCCTGCTGGGTGACCTGCACGGCGTTGGAACCGCCGAAGAAGCCGTCCACGAAGAAGACGGGGCGTCCGTTCTCACGGGTGACGCTGCTGCTCAGAGACGGGATGTAGGGCGTGTACTCCACATTGACCACGGTGTCGGTGTGGAGCTGGTCGAGGACGGGTGTGCTCCACTCGGCGTAATATCCATTCTTCTGGGGGATCTCGGGGTAGTCGGCCAGAGTGAAGGACGCACCGTAGTCAAAGCTGATCTTCTTGATGATGTGGCCGTCGGCCTTGAAGGTCAGGTTCAGCTTGCGGAAGGAGTCCGGCACATTCTCCTGAGCCAGCAGGGTCTCATAGGTGACCGGCTCTGCCTGACCGACGCGGCTCAGGCGGTCGATGCCCTGCAGATCGTCGGAGACGAAGAGGTTGCCATAGAAGCCGCCGTCCTGTCCGCCGGAGACAGCACCCACGTACTGCTGGCCTTCCAGCACAGAGACGATGGCGCGGTTGTTGATGGCGATGAGGCTGCCGTCGGTGAGGTCGCTGTCGGTACCCTGACCGACGATGCCGCCGATGTACTTGTCACCGCTGAGGGCGCATTTTGCCCAGTTGCTGCAGAGCTTGGCGCTGGCCGCACCGGCAATGCCGCCCACCTGATTGACGCCGGTGACGTCGCCGTAGGACTCGCAGGCCGTCACAAGGCCCAGTTCCTCCTGGCCGACGATGCCGCCGACCATATCCTTCTTGGCGGTGATGCTGCCCTCGTTGATGTTGCCGGTGAGGACGGCGCTGACGGTATAGGAGGTGCGCAGCAGCGAGGTACCCTCGTCCTTGTTGTCCTCCTCGGGGTCCAGCAGGTTTTCGACGCCCATGGTACCGGCGATGCCGCCCACGTTCATGTCGGCGTCGATGCTGCCGCGGTTGATGCTGTTTTCAATTTTGCCGTCGGACTGGGAAGCGATGAGGTCTTCCGACTCATCCTCGTAGATGGTCTTGCTGCCCGGGTCGCTGATCTCTTCCACAGCATCCAGCATCAGGTTGGACACGACGCTGACTTGTGCGGTCACGGCGCGCATCTTGTCGGTCAGCTGGTTGCTGGCGGTGCGCATGGTGCTGTTGATGTTGTCCATCTTGTCGTTGATGGCGCTGACAGCATCAAAGAGGGAGTCCTTGGTGTTGGTCAGCTCTGCCGAGGGACGAGGCACCTTGATGGGGTCCTGCTGGTTGAGCCAGTGGAGGATGTCGCGGGTCTGGCCCATCATATCGGTCAGGCCGCCGAGGCCGTCCTGCATCTGGCCCAGAGCCACGGAGGTATGCGCCAGCGTTGCGCTGGTGAGGGCGGCGTCGGTCTTGAGCAGGTCGAGGGAGTCGCTCAGGTCATCCATGGCGTCGCTCAGCTTGTCGGAAGCATCGCTCAGCTGATCGAGACCATCCTTGATGCTGCCGCCGCCGTTATTGCCGACCCAGTCCTTGATGTTGTCCATGATGCCGTCGGTGATGCTGCCCATGCCGTCCAGCGCGTCAGAGGCTTTGGTCAGAGCCGCAGCCAGCTCGGGGTGGTCGGAGGCCGAGACGGACTTGGCAGCGCTACCCACGATGCCGCCCATCTGGGTGGCAATGGTAGAGATGGTGCCGATGGCACTTGCGATTTGGGAAGTAGCACGGGCAATGTCACTGTCGTTGGACAGGAGGGATGCCGTGCGCAGCAGGCCCATGCCTGCGGTAACAGCCTTCATTGCCGGGGCCATGCCGCTGCCCAGCGTGAAGACGCTGGCCACGGAGTTGGCCACCTTCAGCAGCTCAATGCCGGTCTTGAGGTTCTTGTCGGACTTCTTCTCGGCAGAGAGAGAGTCGTAGCCGGTCAGGATGGTGGAGATCGCCTGCGAGGCAGCGCTGTCATCGCCGGTATCGACAGACTCCAACAGCTGTTTGATACCCTCAGAGATAGCCGACATCCCGTCACGGCCATCCTCGGCCGCGTCGCTCACCTTGTCCAGACCGGAGCTGGTCTTGCTGAGGGCGCTGGATGCCATCAACATCTCAGCGGCCATCTCGCGCATGGCCCACTTGAGGTTTCCGGTGGCATCGGTCAGCTTGGTCATGGCATCTTCGCCGGTGTCCATGACGGGTTCGAGTTTGGTGAGGGTATCGGCCAGCAGAGTGGAGGCGCGGTCGATCTCGTCGGCCACCTCGTCGCCGTAGTCGCTGGCCTGATCGTCCAGCTGGCGTGCCACTGCAATGGCGGTGTCCATCTGGCTGGTCATGGCACTGAAGGAATTGGAGATGCTGGTGGTGGAGTTCTCGACGACGCCGGTGGTGTCATCGACAAGGCCGCGCAGAACATCCAGCTCCGAACGGAGACGCTTGATGGTGTCCTTGGAGAGGTCGAGTTCGCGATAGGGTTCCGCCTGACCGGCAATGCCGCCCACGTCCTTGCGGCCCAGAACACGGCCCTGGTTGATGCAGCCGGATACGAGGCCGTCAGTGCGGCCCACGATGCCGCCCACGTTGTAGCCGATATGCTCGTAGCCGACAGTTCCGGTGTTGACGCTGGTCAGGATCATGCCGGAGGAGCGGCCTGCGATGCCGCCGGTGTCGGTGGCGACGTTGGTGACGGAATTGGTGGCGTCGTCATCGGCGGCGGCTATCTTGTTGTTGATCTGGTCCACCATCTTGGCGGTGAAGCCGTCGGTGTCGAGAGAGGCTTCCTGATATTCGGTGTTGATGCTGCCCACGTTGGTGCAGCCGGTGATGGCGCCGAGGTTGTAGCCTGCGATGCCGCCGGTGGAAGATTTGCCGGTGACGATGGCGCGGGCCGTGCTGTGGTCGATGGTGCCTTCGGACTCGTTGCGGCCCACGATGCCGCCCACCTCGCTGTCGCCGGTGACGACGCCGGTGAACTGGCAGTTGATGAGGGTACCGTGGTTGATGCCTACGATGCCGCCGGTGGTGGTGTCGGCAGAGTCAGAGACAGACACGATGCCCCGCACGCTCAGGGACTCGATGGAGCCCTGTTCCTCCACGATGCCGAAGAGGCCCGCCGGGGAATACTGGCCCGTAATGGTCAGGTCCGAGATGGTGTGGCCGTTGCCCTTGAACTGTCCGCTGAAGGACGGGATGGGCTCCCACAGCATCCCCTCGAGGGAGAGGTCTTTCTGTAGAATAACCGTCTTGCCCACCGACCACTGGTCGTAGGCACAGCTCCTGGCCAGCGAAAGCAGGTCCGAGACGCTGTTGATGTAAATGGTATCGCCGTCGTCAGACGCGAACACCGGCAGTGCGATGCTCAGCGCCAGCACAGCGGCCAGAAGCGCAGCCGTCAGGCGGCGCAGCAGATGGTTACTGGTCTTCATTCTGCACCTCCTGTTGTTTATTGTCGTCCAGTTCCTGAGAGACGTTGCCCGAGATGACGGTCAGCTGGACGTCGCCGTCCACGATGGCGTTCATCGTACCGGCCACAGAGCCGTGGATCTCGCCCTGCACGATGCCGTTGACCCGCATACGGCCATTGCCGCTGCTGCGGGCCACCAGCTTCGGCACGGCAAAGGAGGTACGGTCCACGATGCGGGTGCCGATGAGCAGGATCTGAGGCAGAACGAAGAGGACGAGGAGGATGGAGATGATGGTGCCTCGGCCCAGACACTGGCCGATGCCCACGATGCAGGCGTCGGAAGTCATCTGGCCGATGAGGATGCCGGACACGGTCATGATGGTGCCGGAAGTCAGGATGGTCGGGAACGCGAAGTTGATGGTCTCTATCATGGCCTGCTTGTGCTCCATCTTATCCTTCAGCTCGTTGAAACGGGTGGCGATGACGATCGCGTAGTCGATGTTCGCGCCCATCTGGATGGAGCTGACGATGAGGTAGCCCATGAAGTAGAGGTTGGTCCCCATGAAATACGGGAACGAGAAGTTTATCCAGATAGCGCCCTGAATGACCACGATGAGCAGGATGGGCATACCGACGGACTGGAAGGTGAACAGCAGCACCAGCAGGACGATGAAGATGGACACGACGTTGACGACGACATTATCGATGGCGAAGGACTTCTGGAAATCGTACTCGTTGGTGGCGTCACCGGCCATGTAGAGTTCGCCGTCCGGGTAATACTTCCGGGCGATGGAGCGGATGGTGTCGGTGAACTCATAAGTAGTCTGGCCGGGTTCCAGAGAGGGGCTCAGGTAGATGAGGACGCGGTTGTAGTCGTTGCCCTGCAGCTGGGCCAGTGCGCTCTCCATCTGGTCGCGGGCGTCGTGGAGGTCGTCCAGGTCTTCCTGAGAGAGGGAGACGATGCCGGTATCGGCCTCGTCGCAGACGTAGAGGAACATATCCACCAGCGGCACTTTATAGGATGCAAAGTTGCCGATGATCTGGCCGTACTCCTCGTTCTCGATGGCGTAGGCGGTGTAGACGAGCTGGGCGGCCTCGTAGTCCAGGTCGGCCATCTCGGAGAACTGGCGGGCGGTGAGCTTGTCTTCCAGCATATAGCCGTCCTGGGCCTCGATGTTGGACAGACCCTTGGTGGAGTCTATTTCATCATAGCTTTCCAGCTCCTCCAGCATCTTTTTCTCGATGCTGTAATCGTCGTTCTTGGGGTAGACGAGAGCCACGAGGTTCGACTTGGTGAAGTTTTCTTCGATCATCTGGTCCGCGATGAGGGATTCGTTCATCTTCGGCACCTTGATGACATCATAGCCGTAGGCGTAGGGACAAAGGTTCGAGAAGTGGTAACCGATGAGGATGACCACCAGGAAGATGACAGGGATGACCTTGCGGGTGCGCCATGCAAAGCGGCCCACGAAGGGGATCTCCGGCACGAAGTTCCTGTGCTTGGTCTTATCCATGTAGGGTCCGAAGAGCATCAGCAGGCCGGGCATGACCACGAACACCGAGAGCATCGCAAAGAGGATGGACTTGATGAGGCAGATGGCCATATCGGAGCCGATGCGGAACTGCATGAACAGCATAGCCACAAGGCCGCCGACGGTGGTCAGGGAGCTGGAGCTGATCTCGGGGATGCTCTTGCTCAGGGACTCGATGACGGCCTCCTTCAGAGGCATGGTCTGGTGTTCTTCCTTGAAGTGGTTGCAGAAGATGATGGCGTAGTCCAGCGACAGCGCCAGCTGCAGGATGTTCGTGACCGAGTTGGACACGAAGGAGATGGTGCCGAGCATGAAGTTGGTACCCATGTTCAGGATCATGCCCACCACGAAGGTGAGGATGAGGACAGGCACCTCGGCGTAGGTCTGGGACGTCAGGAGCAGGACGATGACGATGATGACGGCAACGTACACCATAATGACCCGCACCTCGGCATCAATGGTCTCCTGCTGGGTGTTGCCCAGCGAGGTGGAGACGTAGATGTCGTAGTCGGCGAGGTATTCCTTCACCCGGTCAAGGGCCTCGAGGCACTGGTCATCGTCCTCGGGGTAGTCGAAGGTGATGGAGTAAAGGGCCGACACCGCGTCCTTATTATAATGGTCGGTGGTGTCGTCGTAGTCCAGCATCTGGACGCCCTTGAGCTCGGTGAGCCGGTCGGAAAGCTCATCGGCCTCAGCGGGCGTGATGTTGGCCACCATGACGTCGGCAGAGCCGTAGGTCGTGAACTGCTCATCCATGATGTCGAGGCCCATGCGGGTCTCCGAGGTCTTGGGCAGGTAGGTGGTCATGTCGGTCTCGACCTTGACCCACCGCACCGAGAACACCGTGAAGATGGCAGCCAGAATGACGAACAGGAACACAAGGTTGCGGCGTTCCACGATCTGGCGCGCAAGCTTGTGCATGAAGTCTATCTGTGGTTTTTCGTGTTCGTTCAAAGCGTCCGTCCTCCTTTGTCGTGATTTTTTTGCAGTTTCATCCCCGGGGATGGGCTGCGCAGTCGTCTCATAAACAACCTCCGTCCGATAAACTACATTTGGTGATTTTGTGAAAATTCGAAGGGAAATATTTGTACAAATGATATAATAGAGCGCTGCCCATCAAAAAGCAAGCGACAAAACCACGCGAATGATAAAATTTGCATGTTCTTAGCTGCCCTCTCAGTCATCGCTGCGCGCCTGAGAGGGCTAGTGTTTCCGTTTCCTGCGCGGCCCCGCATTGACGTAGCCGAACACTGTGCCACAGACGCCGCCGACGATGTGCATGAAGTTGGCCACGTTGTCCCGCACAAAGATGATGTCATAGATCTGCTGGCCCAGATAGAGCGCCGCCACCAGCAGCATGGTGACGGGGATGCCGCCCGAGAAGCCGGACAGGGATGCCAGCATGATGAGCATGAAGACGATGCCCGACGCGCCCAGCAGCGCCGTGCGGGGGAACAACGCACACTGCAGAATGCCCGAGATGAGGGCCGTGAGCAGGATGCCTTTGAGCAGGGGCAGGCTACCGTACTTTTCTTCCATCGGCGGGCCGACGACGAGGAGAAGCAGCATATTGTTCAGGAAATGGTCCCAGCTGCCGTGGCCCAGCACATGGCCGAAGAGCCGGATGTAAAACAGCGGGTCTTTCAGCGAGGAACGGTAAACGCTGAACAGATGGGTGGTCGTCCAGCCGCCGGTGTACTGGCCCAGGAACAGCACCCCCAGTGAGAGGAGGAAAAATGTCAGGATGACCGGCGAATTGTACTGCACAGACAGCGTGAATTTGGGTCGTTTCGTAGTTGTTTCCTTCTTTCCCGGCCCGTCCGGGGCCGCAGTATGAGTGATACGACCATCATATCATAATCTTCAAGGTTTTTCCACAACTTTCGTCGGTTCAACCCCGGGTCTGCTCCCAATAGGCCCCCATGCTCTGGCCGGGCTGGTCGGTGACTTCGTCGCTGAGGTAGTCCGCGAGGCCCACGGCGGCGGGCTGCCAGCTGCGGGCTGCCTCTACCGTGGGGTACTCCACCTCGGCGTACCAGAACTCCGTCGGCTGGCCCTCGTCCACATGATTCACTTCCAGCACCGCACCGTCCGGCAGCAGATAGCTGCGGCGGAGCTTCGGGATGAGGGGACTGCCGATGATCTTGGTTTCCAGTTCATTGAAAAGTTCGGGGTCGATGTCCCGCTCGATCTCTTCCCTCGCCAGCCCGCTGCCCGACTTGAAGCAGAGGACGTAGTGGGTCTTGCCGCCCGTCAGGGCCTCTTCCCGGATGCGGACGGTGGGCTGCACGCTGATGTAGCCCTGCCGCATGGCAAACTCCTCTTTCAGCGGCAGCCCCTCCGGCCAGCCGTTCACCATCCACTTGCGCTCGATCTCCATGATGTTTTCCTTCCTTTCGGCGGTTTTTGTATTTATTCTAACATATTTTTATGGTATTATAAATGGTGAGTTAGCCAAAAGATAACCTCTCCGTCACGGCTAACGCCGTGCCACCTCCCCTATCGAGGAGAGGCCTTGGCATTCCGTAAAGCCTCGCCTCTTCGCCAGAGGCTCCCCTACTAGGGGAGCTGTCTGCGAAGCAGACTGAGAGGTTGTACGAAGGACAGCCTGACCGCAAGCCACTGACTTTCGGCCATAGCGAAACAGGAGACGCTGTATGCCTGTACATAATCTGCCCTATGACCGCCGCTTAAATTCTCGTGCAAAGCATTTGCGCCACGAGATGACTCCGCAGGAGCGTAAGCTCTGGTTTGGTTTTCTGCGTGATTATCCGATAAAAATCTATAACCAGCGTGTGATAGAATTTTTTATCGTTGACTTTTATTGCGCAGAAGCGAAACTGGTCATTGAGCTGGACGGTTCTCAACACTATACAGAACAAGGACAGCTTTACGACCACGAACGAAGCTGTATCATTGAGCAGTATGGAATTGAGGTACTGCGGTTTTCCAACCGCGAAGTAAATCGGCAATTTGAAGCGGTTTGCGCTCAAATCGACCGCACGATTCAACAGCGTCTTAACACAGCAGAGTGATACGTTACATTTTACCATTGCCTATTACAAGCAATGAAACCAAGAACAGGTGGTATAAAATCATGAGAGAGATCCAGACCGCAGAAAACAAGACCCTCAAGCTGACCAACGTGGTCAGCCGCCGCATCCAGCCCGAAGAGTTCAACAATATGCAGATCGTGCTGACCCAGATGCACAACTTTATCAAGAGCAACGGCGCACAGCCCCTCGGCCCCCTCGTGCAGTGCATCAAGCTGCCCTCCGGCCCCAACCCCCAGCCCGAAGTCTATATGATGCAGCAGGCCACCCAGCTCATCCCCCGCATGGAGGCCGGCTACTCCATGGACGCTGTGCTCCGCGTGCGCAACTGCCTGTACGCCCACTACGTCGGCCCCATGAGCCAGAGCGGCCTTGCCTCCCAGAAGCTGAACATCATGGCTTTTGAGCACGAGCTCGAGCTGACCGGCACTGTCTACACCATCTTCGTCAATCAGGATGAGGACGAGGGCGTTGTGGATACCTTTATGGAGACGAAGTGATATGACGACGACCATCCGCGACATCAACGAGCTGCAGGACCGCCGCATCATGATGGAGAAAAAGCTGCCGCCTTTCGGCTACGCGCTCATTCTCCTGACGGCTGCCCTCATCCTCTTCCTCGTGGTGTGGAGCACCAAGAACTACCGCACCTACGTCAGCCAGTCCAGCGGCTCTGTGCAGGCCGCCAACAAGACCTACATCATGTCCAGCTACTCCGGCTCCATCACCGAGCTGTATGTCTCTGAGGGCAGCTATGTGAATGAAGGCGATCTGATCGCCCGGCTGAAGAGCACCGATCTGGATATGCAGAAGGATAATCTGCAAAGTCAGCTGGATATCTACCAGAAGCAGCTGGATCAGTACAACAAGCTGCTCAAATGCATTCAGGACGACACCAACTATTTCGACGAGACCAACGCCGACGATCAGCCCTACTACTACCAGTACCAGACCTACAAAAGTCAGGTATCGCAAAAGACCTTTGACGCCACCACCTATCAGGCTGCCGGTTACTCCGACACCCAGATCAAGGCTTTGATGGAGCAGAACCAGAGCGAGCTGGAGTCTTTGTACTACTCTACCATGCAGTCCATCTCCCAGAGCATTACCAGTGCACAGGTCAACGTGGATAACCTGCAGGCGCAGCTGGATTCTTTGAACACCGGCGCCAACGATTACTTCATCTACGCGCCCACCTCCGGCGTGATCCACATGGACACCCCCTACAAGGAGGGCATGGTGCTGAGCGCCGGTTCCGCACTGGCTACCGTTGCCAGCGAGAACGATGATCTGGAGATCATGGCCATGGTGACGGTGAACGACCGTCCCCTGCTGCATGTCGGCGACCCCTGCAAGATTGCCATCACCGGCCTGTCGGAATACTCCTACGGCACGCTGACCGGCACCGTTACCTCCATTGACAGTGACGTGACCGCCAGCAGCAACGGCTCCTACTACAAGATGACCATCAAGCCCGACGCCACCTATGTGGTGAGCCGCAGCGGCGACAAGGTGGATCTTTCCAATGGTATGAGCGTGACCGCCCGCGTGGAATACGATCAGGTCACCTATTTTGAGTATGCCATGGAGGCTCTGGGCGTGTTGTTCCGCTAAAACGGACTGCGCAGCACAGCCGAATGCCCCCCCTTTACAACACCCTAAAGAGGTACAAACAACATGATTCGAACCGCAAAGAAACTGGCCGCCTGTGTGCTGATGCTGGGTGTGCTGCTATGCGGCACCGCACTGAGTGCTGCCGCCGCCAGCCTGCCGCTTGAGCAGCAGAACGGCGTTTCACTGCCATGGCTCAAGGACGTGCCCGCCGAGAGCATTTCCACCGGCAGCTACTCTGCCAATATGCTGCTGGGCGCTTCTCAGCAGCTGTCCCCCGTGGTCAGCCCCAGTTACAGCACCGACTCTGTGGTCTTTCTGACCGATGACAGCAGCGTGCTTACCGTAAACAGCAGCGGCGTGGTACAGGCTGTGGGCGTTGGCACCGCCACTGTTACGGCAGCAGCCGGTAACCAGATCTGCGCATACACCATCGTGGTGTCCATGGACTCCTCCATGATCGTGACCGAGATGGATCTTTCCCTTTCCTCCAACACCATTTATGTGGGCAACTCGGTGCCGGCTTCGCTGCAGGTACGCCCCAGTTCTGCTTCCAACTACGCCACCATCACCCTGACTTCCTCTAACGAAAAAATCGCCACGGTGAACAGCTTTGGCCGCGTGACCGGCGTAGCCCCCGGCAAAGCCACCATTACCGCCACCTGTGGCTCGGTGGTAGCCACCACCACTGTTACGGTGCTTGCCCTGCCCACGGATTCCTCCGCTGGCACAAGCGGTACTACATCCAGCAACAGCGGACAGGTGATCACCCCCAGCACCAACTACATCGTGCTCAAGCCCGGTGCCACCCGCACCATCACGGCCAAGGCTACCCCCGCCAGTGCATCCCAGTCCTTCACCTTCAAGTCCGACAACAGCAGCATTGCCACGGTCAGTCCCACGGGTGTGGTTACGGCGGTAGGTACCGGTTCTACCTCCATTACCATCTCCAATGGCAAGGCCACTGCCATGGTCACGGTCATCGTGAACCGCTCGGCAGAGGCCTCCTCCGGCAGCAACAGCAGCAATGACGGCACGGATGCCCCGGACGACAACACCTCCATCCCGCTGGACCCCGTGGTGCAGACCATTCAGGACAGCACGGAGGATCAGGTGGTGTTCGCCCAGTCTGAGGTGCCCACCGTGACCGGCGAGATCCTGAACGCCCTGCGCACCACCGGCAAGACCCTGTGCGTGGTGGGCGATGGCTACACCATGAACATTTCCGGCAAAAATATAAAGAGCACCACCAGCGAGATCGACACCGCCATCACCTTTACCGAGAGTGAAGAGGGACTGGAGTTTGAGCTGGACAACGGACGTACCCTTCCCTGTGCAGTGCAGCTGGAGCTTGACATGAGCACCTACTCCCGCCTGTACCTGTACAACACCATCAGCAACAAGTGGCAGTACCTGAACAGCTACAAGGACGGCGTGATCACCGCCGACACTGCCGGCCGCTATCTGCTGACCAACCAGAACCTGCGGTTTGGTGACATCAACTGGACCTTCTTCATCGCAGGCGGTGTGGTGGTGATTCTCATCGCCATTGTCTACGTCGCGTTCAAGAAGCGCTACTGGTTCTGGTAATTTCCCCTTTCTTCCTGCATAAACGACCGCCCGCTGCACAGAAGCTTGTGCAACGGGCGGTTTTGTGTTATAGATGATTTTTACTGTGGTTCAGAAAAAGAGATGCTTTTTAGGGGATATCTTTTCCCGTGAAAAGACAAGTCTGGAAAATCCGCGTTTGCGCAGCAATGAAAGCCCCAGTGGGGCTTTTAAGCGGCAGAGCGGCCTGCGCAAGCAGATGGAGGGGCTTTGCCCCGACAAGCTCCGCAGATTTTCCAGACTTGTAAAATTAAAAAATATACTTCCGCTAAAAATGGTCAGAGCGGAGCGGAGACCATTCTAAATTCTATTCTTCCCTATCACTCCACCGTTACACTCTTGGCAAGGTTACGGGGCTTATCCACATCGCAGCCGCGCAGGACAGCCATATAGTAAGCGAACAATTGCAGCGGCACGATGAGCTGCAACGGCATCAGGATGTCGTCATACTCGTCCAGACGGATGACCTCGGTGGCAACGCCCTCCGGTACCTCCGCGTCCTTTGTGGTGAACAGCAACACCCGCGCGCCGCGACTGCGGGTCTCCTTGGCATTGGAGATGGTCTTTTCGTAGACGTTTTTCTGAGTGGCCAGCGCGATGACCGGCACACCATCCGTGACCAGACTGATGGTTCCGTGCTTCAGCTCGCCTGCCGCGTAGGCATCCGAGTGCACATAGCTGATCTCCTTCAGCTTTAAGCTGCCCTCCAGCGAGAGGGCGTAGTCGAACCCGCGCCCGATGAAAAAGCAGCTCTGGGTGTTCACATAGCGGCTGGCAAGATACTTGATCTGCTCGCAGTCTGCCAGACGGGGCTTGATGACCTCTGGCGCGTGCAGCAGCTGGGCGGTGTAATACTTTGTCTTTTCCTCGGTCAGCTGCCCCCGCGCGTAGGCCAGACGCAGGGCAAACAGGTACAGCACGCACAGCTGCACCATATAGGCCTTGGTGGATGCCACCGCGATCTCCGGCCCGGCGTAGGTGTACATGACGTAATCCGCTGCACGGGCAATGCTGCTGCCCACCACGTTCACGATGGCCAGCACCGGCACGCCCCGGCTCTTGGCCAGCTTGAGGGCGGCCAGCGTATCGCTGGTCTCGCCGGACTGGCTGATGATGATAACCAGATCCTCCGGCTTCAGGATGGGGTCACGGTAGCGGAACTCGCTGGCGATGTCCACTTCTGCGGGCACCCGGGCCAGCGCCTCGATGGCGGTCTTGCCCACCATACCGGCGTGCATGGCCGTGCCGCAGCCCACCAGATGCACCGTGCCGATGCTGCGCAGCTTTTCGTCCGTCAGTTCCGGGATGCGCAGCTCCGGCAGGCCGTTCTCCACCCGGGGGCTGACCGTTGCCGTAATGGCGGCGGGCTCCTCGTTGATCTCCTTGAGCATAAAGTGAGGATAGCCGCCCTTTTCTGCGGCCTCCATATCCCAATCTGCGGTCAGCTTTTCGCGCTCCACCGCCTCGCCGAACTCGTTATAGAAGCGGA
>OOIF01001553.1_pt1 | contig 18632 bp, 10 predicted proteins | sample 1691961 | NCBI WGS metagenome assembly OOIF01 (sample SAMN06348146, study PRJEB24527) | human gut metagenome | biome: human gut; feature: ankylosing spondylitis patient; material: feces | host: Homo sapiens | place: China | collected 2015-10 | reverse complement strand
TCAACGGATAGAATAGAAGTTTCCTAAACTTTAGATAGGGGTTCGATTCCCCTCGAGGCTACCAAATGACTTGTTGATTAAGGTTGTTAAACAAATACTCCCCGGATATTTCTATTTTGGATAGGAGATACCCGGGGAGTTTCTTTTCAGAGTATAATAGTTGAGAGAATTATTTTATGGCACGTGTCCCGTTCATTATGTCTTCAGGAACTTTTTCGCATCGCACATAGACGGATACATCTTCGGCGTCCTCTAAAACAGTCCATACCATACGGTCAGCTTCGAGCTCGCTAATCAGGTAAGAGTTATTCCAGAAGCCGGCAGCGTGGTCGTAGATGCCGCTGATAATCGAACCTAAGTCCTCGTCTTCTTCCAGCTCATACGTAGATGTCAGCAGTGAGATTTGTCGCTGTCTATGTTTGTATAAATTTCCAAAGCGCGTTTTCCGGTTTCTTCATCGGCTTTGCGTTTGATAACCAAATAGCAGTAACGTCCTTCGCTCATTTCAACTCCATTCCATTCCGCAAGTTGCCAAGTACCTGCAATGTTGGCATAGGTGACGGGAAGATACGATGGTTCTAACATCTTTTCGTCTTTATCGCAAGCTGACAACAGGAATGTAGCCGCAAGCATCAAGTAAACAAGTATATTTTTCATTTTATCGAATTATTTGTATAAATATTAATCTAACTTAATGACCAGTGTAATGGTCCGTTGTTCCGGAGCGCCTTCCAATCCTGTCAGTACTACGGGCAGGGTTATTGTGCCTTTTTCTTCTACCGGGAGTTTGGAACCGTCAAACAGAAATATCAAATCCGCTTCTTTGCCTGCTTCAATTACCGGATGACTGGTACGGAACGTCAGGTAGGGAGGCAGACCTGCTGCCGACAAAGATAAGGGAACTTTACCGCTGTTGCCGCAAGCTATAACTTCCGCTAACTTTGCCGAACGGTCTGTTACGCCGAAAGAGACAGTTCTCTGCCGGGTGCGCAGCGCTCCTAACTTGTGCGGATAGCCGCGCCATGCATCGGTGGAGGCAATCACTTCGCCGGTCAAGGTGAGCCTTACGGTGGGACGATCGGCCGACAGGGACGTATAGACGAGTACCTGACGGTAGATAGGTCCGGAATAACCTTTGGGCTTGAAAGAAACTTTGATTGTACCTTTTCCGCCGGCAGGAATAGGCAGCTTGTCATAATTTACAGCAATACAACCGCAGGAAGCTGTCACTTTATTTATGGTAAGCGGCTTATCACTTCGGTTGACGTAGCCGTATTCCACAGTGACCGGTTCATGCTCTTCAGGTATCTTCGGAAATTGCGCTTCTGTGATATTGAAGAACAAGGCTGATTGCTGTAAGGACTCCGGTTCTGCCAACTCTTCTAAAGCACGACGGGAAATACCTTCCTGCGCTTGTATCTTCCAGGGATACAGTGTGCAGAAAAGGCATAAGCAATAGAGGTTGTACAAGCGTTTCATATTTCTGTTTTTTTGTATTACAGCCAGCCGTTGTCATTGGCTTTACGTCGCACAGTGATGTCAGCGGTTTGTTTTTCGCCGTTGGAAGCTGTTACCGTATAAGAGGTGCTGCCGATGGCAGTACCGGTTATAATTATCTTGTTTCCTTCGATGGCAGCTGTCGCAATTTCTGGGTTGGCCGACTCTACTGTGAAAGTCATGCTCTCACCTCCGTCAAAAAAACGTGCCGGTTCCAAGGTCTGTCTGTTTTTTTCTCCGGTTGCAAGATAGATGTTGGGGAGTTCCTGTTTTACGCCGTTTCCTTCGACCAGCGTGAGCAGTTTGTTGGCATCAATAAGTCCGCTACCCATTTGTCCCTGATAGTATTTGTTCATCTCCATTAAAACCGGTGTGGATTCCCCTGCCAGTGCATAATATTTATAGTAGAGCTTACTGCCCGACATATAAGGAGAAAGGTCTCGCGTAGATTGCAGGATTAACTCTTTGAATTGTTTGGCAGTGAAGTGCTTGTGCAGTTTGGCAGCATACGACAATCCTAAGGCTGCTACACCTGAAACGTGCGGACAGGCCATGGAAGTTCCGTCCATGTATCCGTATCCTACACCGTCGCTCAGCAGGGGAGGCATAGTGGAGTAAACGCTACCTTGTACGCTTTTATGGTAGTCGGAGTCGCCGCCCGGTGCTGTGATGTCTACTCCCCGACCATAGTTGGTGTAGGAAGAAGGCATGAAACTTGCATCCATGGCTGCCACACTGATAAAATCACCATAAGCACCGGGATATCCTGCTGCTGCAGCATATTCGTTGCCGGATGCAAAGATTATCAAGCCGCCTTCTATGGTGCCATTCGGCGAACCCGCATTGTGAATAAAGTAATCCATAGCTTCCTTTTCCAGCGGGCAATTTTGTGCCCATTCTTCATCGGTGGCAAAACCACGCATCGAAGTGGCGACATCAGCCAGTGCGGAGTTGTAACCCCAACTGCATTGCAGGATAACAGCTCCGTTGTCGGCGGCATATTTGATGCCTTGCGCTTCGCTATATGGGCTGGTGCCATAGTTTCCTGAGAAGATTTGGATAGACATGATCTTTACACCGTCACCATTGCCGGAACCTCCGGCAATACCGCATACGCCTTCGCCGTTGTTGTTTACGGCTGCAATGGTACCGGCTACGTGAGTGCCATGTCCTGTATCACCCTCGGACGACCAGTCTATGGTAGGAGTCTGCTGTGCAAAATTGTATCCGTAGACATCGCCCTTGTATCCGTTGCCGTCGTTGTCTTTGTCCGATTTATAGATTTCGTCCTCGTTTATCCACATATTGGCTTGCAAGTCGGGATGTGCCCACATTACACCTTCGTCCATTACGGCAACGATGATTGATGGGTCACCCGTACATTTTTTCCAGGCTTCGGCACAATTAACGTCAGCGCCTTGCTTGGAGTTAGGAACTAATGTTTGATCGCCGTCATTGATGTAGTGCCATTGTTTGCTGAGTCCCGGATCGTTGAATATGGAGACTTTTTGCATCATACGTGTAGCAGCATCAGTTGGAGGAACTATTACGGCAGGACGTTGGTCATCACGACGTTTCAGCTCGCGGTTGTATTGAATTTTTGCAATTTCTCCTACTTGGGCCAACTCTTCGGCGGCCTTGCGTACGTCCGTTTTTTCGTCAAAGCGGACAATATACCATAGGTTGAGTCCCGCCTTACGGGTTAACTCTTCCTGGCGGTTGACAGGGAAAATACGTTCTATGTTGTAAGAACCGATAATTTCCAAGGCGCGGTCCATATCAGGAATACCCGAACGGGTGGCAGTTCCATAAGCATTGGTGCTTCTTGTCAATGCTCTGTTCAATAATTCTGTCACTTCCGGACGGAATTTAATCATCAACTCTCCGCTAATGGCCTCGTCGGGCGTATTTACGATAACTGCGCTTTTGGGAGTTTCCGGTGCTGTCGGTATCTCCATCGGCGAATAAGTGTCCGTACATGCTCCGAAGAGGAGTATGGCACCTGCCAATATGATGAGATTCTTTAGTTTCATAAAATTCTGTTGTTTCATTGGTTTTAATATTTAGGCTTCAATATCGGATAAAGCTCGTAGAAATATTCAAATGATGTCGGAACATTACTGAATCCAGGCATTATCCCTTGGTCATCTTTGCCTCTGTTCTGATTGAATATACTGATTTCAGGTGACCAGAACATTAGGTAGGGGTGGTGTAAGAGCCAATCGGGAAGGTCTCCATGCAGGTAGTTTAAGCCGATACGTAAATCCTTGCAATGGGGCAATACTTTGGGTTTGCCTACCAATACACTTGCGGCGGTTTTCAGTGTATCGTTTGCTTCCACTTCCTCTTTTGTATATTTGGGTACGCCGTAAGCCATTTTAGGCAATGTCCCTTTGATAATATTATTGGAAAGCACCAGTGATTCCAGGTTTTCCCATTTGAAGAGTCTTTCCAACATCGGATTGGATAGATTAGAGTTATTATTATTGTTTGAACCATACAATCCTCCCCATTCTTCTTTGGGATATCTGGCTGTACCTGTCAAATCTATCTCATGACCGCGACGGTTGGTTGCCAGTGACAGGTGTCTCAGGTTCGGGAAGTTCTCTGGAGTAAGAATGGCAGGTACTTCCTGGAAATTGTTGCTGCTCAAGTCCAGCGTCACTAAATTCTTCAGATTCACAAAATCGGGTGGCAATGTGGTAAGTCCGAATGAATAGATACGCAGGTTCTTGAGTTTCGTCAGTTGGGTAATGGCGGTTCCCGTATCGAATGAATACATGAACTTGTTACCATTGGAGAAGAAACTTAAAGTTTCGAGCTCTGTAAGATAACGTATTTCATCGGGAATACCTTCTTTAGTAATAAATTGGCTGAATTCAACCGCGCGTACACGTCCGAGATTCTCCGGAGTACATCCCTTGTCCTGCTCTTCCCACAATTTTACCTGTGGCCAATTCATTAAAGACTCATTTTTATCCCACTTGACAGCTACGTTCAGCTTGCGTTCAATGATGACTAAAGCCAATGAGTCACCTTCGCGTGTAGGGGTTATTTCGGGTGCACGCTCCTGACTGATGAGTAGTGTATCATGCTTCACCATGTCTTCATTGCCTTCTGCTACGAGAAAGTTGATTTTGGCTTCTCGATTTGTAGCATCCGTATTTCCTTCCCAATTGAAACGGATAGTGGTTTTGCGGGGGCGGGCGCCACAGTCAAGCGTAAATTTATATTTATCGTAAGAAAGCCAAGTGGCTGCATCCTGTGGTATGTCCACTTTGAAGTCTACATTGGAAGTGACCTCTACATCAAAATAGCGTTTACCATAATCGGCGTAGTTCTCCAATTCAACAGAGGTGGTAGAAAGGGTTAAAGCCTTGTCAAACCCGGCTTGTACGATTTTAAGAGAACGTGTTTCGGCATCGTTACGGGTCTTGAAGTTTATTATGGCTTCGCGTTGTTTGTTGGCCAATATAGTGGTATCTACTTTGATGACACAAATCTCCGAACTTTTGCCGTTGGTGGGCGAAACCTGTACCCATGATTCGCTGGGGGTGGCTGTCCAGTTGCCCGGTACTGAGACGCGTACTTCACGCGTTCCGCCTACGGCTTCCATTTGGATCTCTTTCTCGTCCAAAGTAAACCCGGGTGTATTCTCATTGTCATCCGAACAGGAGGCACCTATCAGAAGTGCCATTATGCTAAGAATATATTTTGCTTTCATATATCTGTATCTATTAAGTTATCAGTATTTAGGAACTACTGCATCGCAGCCGCGTACGTCTTGTCCAGGATCAAACAGGAAACTTGCCAAACCGGCTGTTATGTATGGACAGGCTGTAGTCAGGTCTATCGAAATATTCGGATTATCTGTCAACTCGACACCGAAACGTATTTTATCCAGGGTGTAATCAACTACTCTGCGGATGTCGTTCGACCCCAAGTAAAGCACTTTCAGCCCATGGTGTGCATAAACGGCGGTAGGCCATTCTTTCATGCAGCGGTATCCGTTGTCATCACGCTGACCGCGGAAGAGGAGCTGTTGCAAGTTGGGAAGATCCAGAGCTCGGTAGGCAAATCCGTCGAAAGCATTGCTCGATAAGTCCAGTCCACTCATATAGGGGAACTTGAGGGCGTTGAAGTTCTTCGGCAATGTTTTGATTCTGTTCGCTGCCAGGTCGAGTGCCATTGTGTAGAAAACATAGTCTCCCTCCAATGCCTCTTCTGGAAATTCCCGGATATTGCAGGCGCGAAGTACCAGGTAATTGACTTTGGTTCCGGATTCATAGATACATTCGGGGAAGCTACCTAATGGATTGAACGACAGATTCAGAATCTCTACATTAAGACCATGGAACTTGTCACCGCCTCGTTTTTCAAACGAAGTAATTTTGTTCTGTGAGAAGTTAATGGTACCTATCAAGAAAGGAGAGTCTGCATCGAATATATCCGGGAACTCCGTAAATTCATTGCCGGCAAATGACCATGTCTCTACCGCTTCAAATCCGGCAAAATATCCTTGGTCATCGCGTGGAAGAGCTTTCAGGTGGTTGTTGCTTAAGTTTAGTGTTCCCAGGTTATGGTCTTTGCCGAATGGTGCTTCAAATTCTTCAATCTGATTGTTCTGCATATCAAGGAAGCCTAACTTCTTCATGGGCCTCAGATCGGGTACTCTCTTCAGGTTGTTGTTCATGAAGTACAATCCCTGTAAGCTTTCTTTGGACGCGCTCTTTGTCCACTCTACCATTCCTTCATAGAGCTTATCGCTTGTGATACCGTTGTTGTTGACGAAATAGACCATTTGTAACTTGGGCATGTTCATAAAGCCTTTAGGAATTTCTTTCAGGTTGGGGCAGTTGTATATTTCTACATCCGTACAGTTTTCCAACTGGGACAACTCATCGGGCAGAGAGGCTATCGGGCTGTTGGCGATGAAGAGACTTGTCAGTTTCTTTAATTTGCCGATACTTGCTGGTAATGAGTAGATGGCAGTATAGAAATTGTTGGGGTTGTTGGCATACATATTCAATCCGGCTGCGGAACGGTTACCGCAATTGTTAAAGTCCTTGATGTGCTCGTTTAACTTATCAGGCAGGACATTCCACATTTCGGGAGCCATTTCTGCCAGACTGCAGTCCAAAGTCATTTGCTTGAAGTCGGCGCGTTGGGCAGCTATCAGTTCGTCCGGATCGTCTATTTTATTGATAGGAGAGGAGTTGATGGCATCGTTGTGTGAACCGAGAATCAGGCTGCGCAGTTCACTCAGTTCTCCCAATTCTTCGGGCATATGACCGCGTGCACCGAATCCTCCCAAAGAGATAGAAGCTACGTGACCGTCGTCCAACACCATGACACCGGGTTGTGCAATCCATAAATCGATGTCCCGGTCAAATTCCCAGTTACAGCCTTTATTGAAAACAACACCGCGGAAGCTCCAGTTAGGACCGTCGAGCGCTTCCCATATTTTCTTCAGGATAATGCCGTCGTGAATACTGGGGGCTGTTTCCTGCATGGTGATAGGCACATCGGCAACGGTCTCTTTGTTGTCTGCTATGGAAAAACCGTTGGGGGCAGTTACCTTGGCTGCTTCCAGAATTTGGTCTTTTTGGTCTTTAACAATGAAAGAAGTGGCGATGTAATCGCCTGCTTTCAGAGCAAGAATTGTATCGCACACCAACTTGCTGTGATAGTTTTTTTCACTCTCGCTTTCATAGTAATACTCTATATTGGTGCGCATATTTTCGAAAGTGATTAATTCACCGGTCTGTTTGTGCTTCACAGTGATATTTGCTTTGGCTACCTTATCCATACGGTAGGCTTCAGCAGTACGTGTGATTGCTGAAAAGTCTTTCACAAGTTGAAATTTGACTGTTCCGCGTGGGCGGACGTTGACATTGATTGTTTCCACTACCATGCCGCCTGAAACCACTTCGAATGTTTTTTCTGATTCTACGTCATAAGTAAGCAGAGTGTTACCCAGATTGTCGAGCAGTTCGTAGCCTGCAATGTTGTAATGGTCTGCCAACAGTTGGCATTTCTCGCTCCACAGTCCCATTTCAGTATCTGAACCGTTGGTTGCCGAGAGTGCGAGTGTTTGCTCTATTACGTCGTAGGCCGACTTCAGGGTTATTTTGATCTTTTTTGCATCTGCCAGTGAATCGAGAATGTCGGCATTGACGGCACGTGAAGTTATTTCTTTGTCGGCCGTTAATCCACCATTCTTTACCAGCTTGAATTGTACGAATCCATAGCCTTCTGCTGGAGCATCATACGTATCGTCCGTACAACTGAAAGTGAGAGCCAAGAGTGCCAAGGCTCCTACCAGTTTGATTAAAATATTTGTAATTCTCATATAGCAGCGTTTATTTTATAGTGGCTTCATTGTTTTTGCGGATAACAAAGGTTCCTAAATCTTTGTCGTTATTGTCGCGGATTACGATGTACAGGCAATCGTCGGTGATGTCAGCAAAGGGGATGCGATTCTCAAATTTGATGGATGGATAAGCTTTGTAGGCTTCGTCATATACATTACCGTTGCCACAAGATGCCGCCCATTTTATAGCACTCGTTCCTAAAGATTTGTAATTCTCATCGAACAATTCAAATTTTCCATTCCATGAAATCATCCCAAGCGGTGTAATGTGAAGTCTTTCGGACATATCCCACTGTTCTTTGGTAAAAGAGTATTCAAAAATATTATCAGCATTTTCCAAACCTAAATTTTCTGCAATCGCCTCTGCATTTGCTGCCTTGGTCGCCTCTGCCATATATTCATATTTCATGGAATTGATTTGTTTCCATACCTTGAATGTAATGGCACCGTATTGGTTTAATTCTATTCCATAACCTTTTGTATTGAAATTGAAGGTACCGTTATATTTAGTGAAATGTGAATCATAGTCTACTTCCGTATTTTTAGGGACAAGGAACAGAACCATCTTACGTACATCTATGTTAGTGTTCTCTTTTGCTTTTAAGGTTAATACTCCTCCCTCTTTTTCTACTTCCACCCAGATATCTTCAGCCGGTACTTCTTTTGCTGTCCTTTCGATAGGGTTCCATTCCATAAATCGATACTCGAAGTCGTTGTCACGAATCACAACGTGGCATGCTGCCAATTCATCTGTAACGGAAATGACGTCTCCGCTTCCTGGATCCAGAATGAGTTTTTTCCCTTTATCATTCCAAGTAATTCCTCTGCGTAAATTTACAACTTGCCCTATCCACATTATCTGTCCGGCTTCTATACCCGGAGCGCTTACCGGAAATTGGCATGTGTAATCGCTTTCAATGTCACGAATGGTGATATATCCGCTAAGATCTTTATAGCGTTCTTCTAATTTTATGTCTATACTGCCCATTCTGTTGTGACTGATGGTTTGACCGGCTTCTCCACATAAATTCTCGATGAGACTGCTTTCTGCGCCTTCGCTGAGAATCCAGCCGGGTAAAGAAGCCATATCAATCTTCCAGTCGAAATTGGCTTCAAAGCCAATTTGTTCCGTACGGTTGAATGTTTTATCGACAAATTCATTAATCTCGATAATGTCAGATCCTTTTACAGTGTACATCTTCGCTACACGTTCTTTTGCAGCACGATTCATCTCGGCAATTGTTTGTGTTTTGCCGCCCATAGTCAGCTTCACTTGCGCTTTGTCATCTGTAAATCCAAGAGCACCGTTCGTTGCGGTTACTTTTACCGTTTGTTTTCCGGCTTTTCCTGTGAGCGACTGAAATTTACCTGTTTCATCTATAAACTTCAGCCACTGTTTGTCAGTAGTCACTCTCCATTCTGTGGAAGCTTCAAAGCTGATTTCGCATACCTGATCAGGTATGATTTCGTAGGATTGGCTTTCCGGGAAAACGGGGTCAACGACACCCGCATTCTCATCATCGGATGAGCAAGCTCCCATTGCGAAGCCCACTAATAGGCCTAAAAGTATATATTCTAATTTTTTCATATTCATCATCTGACTGGTTTAAAATCCACTATGCAAAATATCTTCTGCCTCAGCGTCGCTGATCCAGCGAATCACAGTGACATAAGCACCCAAAAGGCCTACATCTTTTACATAGACCATGGAGTAGAGTACAACTGTGTCGCGGCAGGGGAAAATGGTTGAGGGGACTGCCGTATAATCTGTGATGCGCAGCATGTTGTCATTGTACAAGCTGCCGAGGAATTCTTGTGTGGTACCGATAATATCTCCGGTATGTACACTGGCCGAGGGAACCATCGGGTCACTATGATCCAGCGTTACTTTCACATCGTAGCCGTCGCACAGGAAGTCGTGAAGCATTATGCTGTTGTCTTCGCCTTCTACCCGGTCGGTCATAATCAGACGCTTGTTGGTGCTATATGGTTTGAATTCGCTGAGGAAAGAGGACTGCACTACGGCATAACGCGTGAAGTTGTTGATGTCGAACGGGCACATTTTTTGCAGACGAACATTGGCGGTCACTCCATAGTAAGGCCATTCCACATCTTCGAGTGATACAATACGCATGCGGATGTTCAGTGAATCGTCGTCTGCTATGTTTTCATAGATACCGTTGATTTCGACGGATGTAGCCAGCTCTCCGGCAGGAATTGTTACGGTGTTCGACTTGATGGAATAGTGATAGCCTTCAATGGCATTACTTTCTGTCTGGAGGATTTCAATACCGAATTTCCGGTCGTAAGGGACACTTTTCGTTGCCGAAAGCGCCACTTTGTAGTCATTGTTCTCCTGGAATACAGGACAGACATTCAGCGAATCGGTAAACATTACGTAAGACGGGCCGTCATAGGTCTGCTCTTCGCTGCTGCACGCCGCCAGCAAGGCAAGGGAAAGCAGGGCGGTGGCAATTAATACATTATATATAGATAGATGTTTCATTATAACACGCATCAAAAATTAGTTATTACTATCGTTAGGTTGCAATTCCGAACCCGGTGCATCAAGCTCATGTTGTGGGATGGGCCATACAAAGAGCGGATGGTCGGCTTCTATCTTCAACGAGTTGGCCGCCTCTACGGTGTTGGATTGCGGTTCGCGTTCGAAGCCTTTGTGCCAGCGTTTGAGGTCGTGCAGGCGGAAACCTTCCATAAAGAGTTCTCGTACCCGTTCTTCGGAAATGGTTTCCAGCCAATTATCTTCACCTATGGCGGTGGTGCCGTAGGTCTTATAACGTGCCGAACGCAAGGTTGTAATGTCTTTCCCCGCTTTGGTGTATTCTTTCAGGTGGCAGTAGGCTTCGGCTCTGATGAGGTATTGCTCGGAGAGACGGAATACTTTCGGCATGTTTACATGATAGATATTCAGCTTGATGAAATCTTCATTGCCATGATATTTGACGAGCAGAGGCCATGTGAGGCCATGTGCATATCCTGTAGTCTTTTGTGCAAAGAAGCTTTCGGAACGCAGGTCGTTCTGATCATATAGGTTCAACGCCCAACTGGCGGGTACATAGTCCGGTTTATAGGAGATGTTGTCGTAATTCAGGAATACACGTCCCAGGGCGCCGCCGTAGGAAGTGGTATTGAAACCTACCTTCCAGATAATCTCGGATGCACTGTCGTACTTCCACATATATTGGTAGTGCGTCAGCTTGGAGGTGTATTTAGTTTTTGCACTCGACAGTTGTAAGTAGTCATCCTCAATGACTTGGGTGGCATAGTCGCGTGCTTTTTCCCAATCTTGCATGTAGAGGTAGACACGTGCCAGCAATGCTTTTACGGTACTCTTGGTGATGTACGGAGAGTTATTGGTTTCATCGAGGGTCACCAGGTCGAGTGCCTTTTCCAAATCGGAAATGACGAAAGCATAAGAGTCTTTCAGTGAAGAACGGATCATACGTTCGGGGTTGTAGTAGCTTGAAATCAGCGCTACGCCCAATTCGTTTTCGGCGGTGGCGGGTTCGTAGGCTTTGCAGAAACATTTGATGAGTTCCGAGTAGGCTAATGCACGTGCAAAGTATGCTTCTCCTTTCAAATCTTGCAGCTTGTCGAGTTGTTCGTCGTCTGTGAGTGTGTTTTCCAAATCGACAATGCTTTCGAAGAAATAATTGCACCGGCCTATTGTGGTATAAAGAGCGCTGTAAACTGCCTCTATTTCCCGGTTGGTGGCAAGGATGTCCCATCTCCAGATATCACCGTAGGTGTTGCTGAAGCCTTCTACCGCATATACTAAGTCGGCTTGAATATCAGGGAGCAAAGTCAGATATCCGCTGTATAATGCAGAACTTTTGTAGCTGGCGTAGATACCGATAACCGCCTGATTTGCATCGGATACCGACTGGATGGCTTCCTTGTCGGGAATGGCGTTATCCGGGTATTTATCTAAACAACCGGTAAAGACGAGCGAAAGCATCGCCACCAGTCCTATTTTTGTAAATGATTTCATTATTGAATAATTAAACGTTAAAATGTGAATTCCAAACCAAATGTAAACTGACGTGTCATAGGATATTGCGCCTTATACACATTTGAACTTGATTCCGGATCCATGCCGGAGAAATCAGTGAACGTAAAGAGATTCTGCGCTTGCACATAAACGCGGGCAGACGATAAAACTTTTGTGCGCTCAAGTAGGGACGCAGGTAGTGTATAACCGAGCGACAAATTCTTCAGGCGCAGGAAAGATGCGTTCTCTAACAGGTGCGTATCAAACTGTGGCGTTACTCCATAGCGTGGAATGGAGGTAACGTCACCGGCTTGTTTCCAACGGTCGTAGAGCATACGGCGAGAGAGGTTGTAGTTGTCGAAGGTTGTGTTTTCCTCGAAATAGCGGTCGTTGTTTATCATCCAGCGGTCGGCCACCCAACTGAACTGTGCGCCGAGCGAAAGTCCTTTCCATGATACGACGGTACCGAAACCGCCCTGCCAAGGGGCGATATAGCTGTGTCCTACAAGCACTTTGTCGGACTCGTTCATTACAGGAGTTACTTCTCCGTTCTTGTCATACCACAAAGGGTCACCGGTTGCCGGATTGACGCCTGCGTAACGGTTCAGGTAGAACTCACCGTAAGAGTGACCTACCGCCAGCTTCATGCCGGTGGTGGCCATTACATATTCCTGCACTCCGTTATAGAGTTCGGTAATTTCATTTTTATTGTAGGAAACATTGGTGTTGACGTTCCATGTGAAGTCTTTGGTACGGATGATGTCGGCACTCAGGTTCAGTTCCGCACCGCGGTTTATCATGCCGCCTACATTGTCCCAACGTGAACCGTAACCGGCATCTGCATAGGCCACAGGTACAGCCATAAGCATATTAGTGGTTTTCTTGTTGTAGAACTCGGCATCTAAGTTGATGCGGTTGAAGAAACCTAAATGGATTGCGATATTTGTTGTCCACAACTTCTCCCATTTCAGCTCTTCGTTTCCTTTTGTCAAAGGTGCCAAACCGGCATCGCCGAGATAGTTGCCTCCACCGCCTACTAAAGCAAGGTGGTCATAATTGGGGATTTCGGAGTTACCGGATGTTCCCGTACTAATTGCCAGTTGTGCAGTGGTCAGCCATTCGCAGCCTTTCATGAATTTCTCATTAAGCAGGTTCCACATCAAACCCACTGACCAGAAGGTAGCCCACCGGCCTTTGACACCGAAGCGCGATGAACCGTCGGTGCGCAGAGAGAAGTCTGCGTAGTAGCGGTTGTCATAGTTATATTCGCCGCGGCCGAAGAACGAAACGTAAGAATAGGCCGTACTGCTGTTTCCCCAAGAGGTGGCACGTGTTCCGGTGGCTATGTCTGCCAGCTTGTCGTTGTTTTGTCCTGCAGTAGCCACCGAGAAACCTTCCGACTGGTAGTCTACTCCTTCTTGTCCGATCAGGAAATTGAAGTCGTGGACGTGATTCAGGTTAAAACGGTATTCGGCAGTATTGGTGATAGACAAGTTATAGGCGTGACTGTTGGAACGAGCTGCCTTACCCTGGTCCTGATTGGGGCGGTAGGAAGGCATGCTGAATGTTTCATCTCCTATATCGGTATAATTTAAGCCGGCTTGCGAACGTATTTTCAATCCCTCTATCGGAGTTACTTCAAAGAATATATTACCGATGAGTTTGTTTTTTTTGCTGCTGTATGGATTGTTCATAATCCATTCCAGTGGGTTTTGGTTGAGGCCTTTCCATGAACCGTCGTTCACCGAAGCCAGCGAACCGTCTTCTTTGTACGGATTCCAGTAAGGCAACATGAAACGTGCGGCCGAAATGGGAGTTACGGTAGAGTATGCGCCCTGGTCAGCTTGCTGTATTTTTTCATGGGTCATCATGATGTTGGTTCCTAACTTGAGCCATTTCTTGGCCTGTGCTTCCACATTGGCGCGGGCGTTGTAACGCTTGAAGTAGGACTCAATGGCAACGCCGTCCTGATCGTAAAAGTTACCGGAAACGTAATAGCGTATTTTGTCCGTAGCTCCGTTTACTTGTACTTCATAGTTCTGTAGCAGTGCAGATTTGTTGAACACTTCGTCAAACCAGTTTATGTTGATTTGTCTTAATTTGTCGTAATCTTTACCGGTGTCCAGACCCACTTCTTTTTCGTAAGCAATGCGTTCTTCGGTATTCATCAGGTTCCAATTTTCTTGGGCCAGCTGTGAGATGCCGAGTTGGGTACGGAAAGTAACCTTTGCATGTTGATTGCTTAGGGCTCCCCGTTTGGTTGTGATAACAATGACACCGTTGGCTGCACGTGCGCCATAGATAGAGGTGGAAGAAGCATCTTTCAGTACGGAAATGGATTCGATATCCGACGGATTGATAGCGTTAAAGTCTCCACTGGAGATAGGCATGCCATCCATGATGAACAACGGAGTAGTACCGGAATTAATGGAGTTGGTTCCTCGGATGGAGAATACGGCAGGAGCACTGGGCTCTCCCGATTGTGACAATACGGTCAATCCTGTTGCCTGGCCTTGCAGCGCCTGGTCAAAACTGGGAGCAGGCACATCTGCCAGCTTCTCGGATTTTACCGTAGATACTGAGCCGGCAATAGTACCTTTCTTACGCACACCGTAAGCCACTACCACTACTTCATCCATTACTTGCGCATCTGATTTCAGTGTGATGTTCAGCGTTTTAGTATTTGCTGTTACTGTATGCTGCTGTTGCTGCATACCTACATATGAGAAAGTCAAGGTAGCTTGTTCAGCTCCTTTAATTTCAATGTTGTAATTCCCGTCAATATCGGTAATTACGCCATTCCCGCTGCCCTCTTGTACAATAGCTACACCAATCAACGGTTCGTTTCCTTCTTCGGAAATGACCTTACCTTTCACGCTGAAGTTCTGCGCAGAAAGTGATTGCATGCTGATAATTGCTACGAGGGAGAGGAATAAAAGAGTTACTCTTTTCATTTCTACTATTTTAAATGTTTGAATTTTACCGGAAATGGAATATTATCATACTTGATTGTGTTTGATGGGGACTGGATGAACCAATGAGGCTGAAGTATTTGTGCATCGTTTTGAGGTTTTAGTTAATATTCTGTTTATTTTATATGTGTTTAGACTTCTTTTTGCAAAGGAAATAAGTGTTTGTGAGAAAAAGTTTATACTATATTAAATTATGCTTTTTTGTTTTCGCTTTAACAAAAAAGCACTGAATACAGTTTTATTTAGTTTTGAACTTCGTTTAGTACAGGATTTTTCTTTTCCGTTCTGTCTGCTGTTTGCGGTAAGGGGGAGATTGTATGTAACGGATAGGGCTTGACGTTTGTTGGAGAGGCTGGTTCTGCGAGGCCTTTTTTATTGAGGTATAGTCAGAATGTAGTGAAGCATCTGTTTTCCTAATCACAGGGAGAACAGATGCTTCACTACATTTCGTATGGCGGTATGATGTAGAGTTTTGCCTTTCGTTATATGTTCTTTAATTGCTTTTTTAGCAGGCTGAGATAGGGTTGTGTGATACCCAAATAGGAGGCAATGTGCTTCAAGGCCACTTTTTCTATGATCTCGGGACGTTTATGAATCAGGGATATGAATCGTTCTTTGGCATTGCCGTTTATCACAGAGTCTTTCTTTTCGAGATAGAAAAGCTGTCCTTGTGCATATCTCAATGCCCATTGAGCAAATTCGTGTGAGGATGAGACCAGATGGGCGTAGTGACTTTGGGGAACTTTAAATACGGTTGATTTGCAGCAGGCTTCGATTTGGTAGAAGGCAGGGAGATGGGCGTAATAAGAGTGCATGGCAATCATTACGCTACCCGGCAATGCAAAAGCGAAAGTAACCTCTCGTATTCCGTTCATATAACTGTATCGCATCACTCCACTTTTTACAATGTAGACATTAGGGTCGAGCCGGCCGCTCATAATCAAAACTTCATTCTTTTTCAGCTCTATGCTTTCTGCCGGTGCCAACAGTTCATCCAATAATTTACCGGATGGCCTGAATGAACATTCATTCGCTAATAACTCTTTTAATTTCTCCATTTGTCTATCCTTTTCATTCTAAGTAGCGTAACATCTACAAATATAATGCTTTTACATTAGAATTTTCTGAAAAAGGTTATCAATTATAGCTCTTTACCTATGGTAGGTATCCATATACATAAATCAGGCACATATTACAGGTCTCATGAAGCTCAAAAGCCATGGAATTCCTATAATATGTGCCTGAAAAAGACTATAAGTGTTTGTCAAAACACTTTATAGTTTGTTTTATATTGTTGTTGCAGCAGCCGGCTCTTCGTCTTTGCTATGTTTCATCAACATGTAAGCGATAGGAGAGGCAACGAACAAAGAGGACAGTGTACCGAATACAACACCCAGAATCATTGCGAATGCAAAGCTGCGGATAGAGTCACCACCGAGGATGAAGATACACAGCAATACAATTAATGTGCTCAGTGAAGTGTTGATAGTACGTGCCAGAGTAGTGTTCAGTGAATCGTTGAACAATACCTTCTTGTTTCGTTTCGGATACAAGCTGAAGAATTCACGCACACGATCGAAGATTACCACCTTATCATTGATTGAGTAACCGATAGCCGTCAGGATAGCGCCGATAAATGTCTGGTCGATTTCCAAAGAGAACGGCAGGACACCCCAGAACATGGAATATGCACCCAAAATGATAATAGTGTCACAAGCCAATGCGCATACAGAACCGATAGAATAGGCAATGTTACGGAAACGGAGTAGGATGTACAGGCCGATGGCAATCAAAGCCAGCACAACAGACCAAATGGCCGATACCTTGATGTCGTCTGCAATACTTGGACCTACTTTTTGTGAACTGATGATACTGCCGCCCGTATGGTTCTCGCGGTCGATGAATGTTTCCAGCGTGATATTCTGAGTCAGCAACGGTTTCAGTGTTTCATACAGGTAGGCTTCGATTTCCGAGTCGATGTTATTGCCTTCTTCTTCAATACGGTAGTTGGTGCTGATACGCACAGTCTTGCCGTCTGCACCGATGGCGATAACACTGACGTTGGCGTCACCGAACTTGCTGGCAATCAGTTCGCGTACTTGTTCGGGCTCTACTTTGTTTTCGAACTGTACCTTAAAGTTACGTCCACCGGTAAAGTCGATACTTTGGCTTAAACCGCGCATGCTGAGGAATGCGATGCAAACTACAACACCTATACCCGTCAACGTCATCCAGAGTTTGTTTCTGCCCATGAAATCGAAGTGTACATTTGCCATCAGGTTTTTGGAAATACCCGTAGAGAATGTCAGGTTCAGCAATTTGTCTTTGCTCATGAAGTGCTCGTAGAACAAACGCGTCATGAACACTGCGGTAAAGAATGAAATCAGGATACCGATAATCAATGTAGTAGCGAAACCGCGGATAGGTCCGGTACCGAAGTTGAACAGGATAATACCTGTAATGATAGATGTCAAGTTGGAGTCGAAGATTGCAGAGAAGGCATTTGCATAACCATCGGCAAGTGCTTTCTTAACACCCTTACCCGCGCGTAATTCTTCTTTGGTGCGTTCGTAAATCAATACGTTGGCATCCACAGCCATACCCAGTGATAACACCATACCGGCAATACCGGACATTGTCAAAGCTGCCTGGAAAGATGAAAGGATACCCAATGTGAAGAACATGTTCAACACCAAAGCACCGTTGGCAACCATGCCAGGAATGAAACCGTACATGGAGCACATGTAAACCATTAACAGTATTAATGCCACAACGAATGACATGATACCGGCATTAATGGACGCTTGTCCCAAAGACGGACCTACAATGTCTTCCTGTACAATATGGGCAGGAGCCGGCATCTTACCCGATTTCAATACATTGGCTAAGTCTTTTGCCTGTTCGGGAGTAAAATGTCCGGTGATTTGTGAGTTACCGCCAGTGATTTCCTGATTTACGTTCGGTGCGGAATATACATAGCCGTCCAATACAATGGCAATGGCTTTACCTACATTCTGCTTGGTGAGCTGTGCCCAGCGACGTGCACCGTCCGTATTCATAGACATGCTTACGGCAGGTTTGCCATAGTGGTCAAATTCGTCTTTGGCATTTACAACTACGTCACCTTCCAGCGGAGCACGTCCGTTACGTTCGGTTGACTTGATTGCATACAATTCAAAAGTTTGAGCTTTCGGATCGTATTCATAAGGAGAAACACCCCACTTCAAACGCAGGTCTTTCGGCATTTCCGCCTGAACTTCCGGCATGGAGAGGTACTTGTTGATGTCTGCGGTATCTTTGTAGTTTGCATAACCTACAACAGGACCTTGACCGCTGGGGTTGACTTGCAGAACTGCCAATAACGGATGTTCTTTCTTGATTTGCTCCAGGTTGGCAGCTTGCGCCTGGCTTTCGCCTTTCAGTGCTGCGGCAAGGCTGTCGGCGGTGCTGGTAGCTTGTGCTACGGCAGGAGTCTCAGCGGCTGTACTGTCTGTTGCTTCCGTACTGTCTTCTGTGGTTGCCAAAATAGCATGCAATTTGGCATCAGCCGATTGCAGGTATGAAGCTACATCTTTTGCATTGTATGTTTCCCAGAATTCCAGATTGGCAGAGCCTTGTAATAATTTTCTTACACGTTCAGGCTCTTTGATACCCGGAAGCTCCACCATGATGCGTCCCATTTTGTCTTCCAGACTTTGGATGTTGGGCTGAACCACACCGAAACGGTCGATACGGGTACGGAGCACGTTGAATGAGTTGTCAACGGCTGCCTTTACTT
>OOIF01001550.1_pt1 | contig 18671 bp, 15 predicted proteins | sample 1691961 | NCBI WGS metagenome assembly OOIF01 (sample SAMN06348146, study PRJEB24527) | human gut metagenome | biome: human gut; feature: ankylosing spondylitis patient; material: feces | host: Homo sapiens | place: China | collected 2015-10 | reverse complement strand
TCGTGCGACCTGGGTCATCGACGGAAGAACCTTCCTGACTCATCATATTCCGGGGATAGATGGATATGATGATGAAAAGATAGAGATCCAGGGAAAGCAGGTCCGCGTTCTGCATAACACTGTAACAGATGTCTATCTTGTATATCTGTTCAGCGATAACGGAAGCTACCGTGATTACTTTGTATATAACCCGGATACCGGTAATATTGTTCCCTATATTGAAAAGCAGAGCGGAACAGATACGGTGACCTTTATTGAGCCGGAAGAGGGCGGATATGTGCCGATCCGTTATTCTTATGTACATATAAGCATGTGATCATCGATGGTGTGGATGAGATCTTTGATGATACTAACCGTTATCTGGTCTATGGTGTCAACCAGGATGGCGAAAAAGCGTGGTACAGCTATGACTATGATAAGGATTCCCTGCAGTTATTTGATGATGTGGCTTACCAGGGTGAGCAGAATTATATTACCGAGCTGGAGGATCAGGATGCAGCCCTTCGTACAGAGGCAGACTATCAGCAGAACCGCTATACCACGGATATGGGACGTCGTCTGATGATCATTCTGGTCATGACGCTGATCATCATTATTCTGCTCAATGCGGTTGTGATCCTGACTCTGCGTATGAAGAAGATGCAGATGCTCCCGGAAAAAGAGGATGATGAGGAAGAAGAGGCGACTGTTCAGAGCGAGACAATCATAACAGACAAGAATGGAAATGAAATTCGAGTTGTCGGAGATGTAGATGAGGCATTGCTTGAAAAATTAAAAAATGGAGAGGCACTTTCAGATGAAGAAGCATCTAATAGCGAACAACAGGAATCAGTTGAATCAGAATCGCTATCAGAAACACCGGTGCAGCATCAAGACCAGACAAACAATTTAAAACGAGTGAGTTTGTTTACACGGTTACAGGACAAATGTAGGATTATTTTAAATCAGATTTGGATGTATTGTACAAAATCGAATCAAACAGTAGTACGTATCATAGTGGGAGGCATTTTTAGCATTTTAATATTGGGATTTCTTGCAATGGTGCTTAGAAAAACAGACTATGGCGGAATGATTTTGTCAATTGCTTTTTACATGCTTTTTATGTGTGTGATGCAGGCGCTGACAGCACTTGGTCTTCCAGAATTGATGCAGCCATCGCGTATGTGTATTTTCTTTTGCTATTCGCTTGGGCTTGTTTGGGCATTGAATGTGGATGCACTCATTTATTTGGTATTTGGATGGTTCAAAAGAAATTGGGTTATGAACGGAGCATCTGGTGTGGTATTAGTAGCTGCTTCGGTAATTTCTGTACTTATGGGATTAATACGAACACCAGTAACAACAAGCGCCTTAGAGCCAAACGAATCAATAATTTGTCTTACGAATATCATACGGGAAAATAAACCATTTAATTGGACGATTTTGTCAGCAAATGATGAGCGTCAGATGATTGTTAATAGTGGCCGTCACTATGAGATGATTACATTTTTGAGGCAGCTTATGAATCTGGAGAAAAATTCAGAAATTACATTTCCAACTGAATATGTATATTTCTTTATTGAAAAACAGCCAATCAACTATGCGGGAAGTGCAAATGGAATTGATTTGCAGCCAGTTTCAGAAGAGGGCGCAAGTACACCAGTAAACACAGGTGGAGGAATATCTGCTTATACGTCAGATGCTCGTTGGGGAACCATGTCACATATGTATTATTGGGCACAGGCATTTAGAAAGTTGTATCCTAATGAGTTGGAAGTATATTATGAGACAGATGATTTTGTATGCTACAAGCTTCATCAGAATGTAGAATGTCTTTACAATCTGGCAATTGATTATGACTATAACAATCCACAGGAACAGGAGGAAAAATAATGGTATCACGCAGAAATTATGTTGCTATTACAGCTGTAATGGTAATTATCTTCTTCCTGTTTCAGTTTTTAAATATGGCAAAAGATCATTGGAACGATTACAGTGAGAATCAATATGCAGTAGATGTGAATGAACTGTCTGGAGTAGATAATGTTTATGTTGCTCCAGACAGCGATGAATTAGATCAGCAAAGCACAGGACTTATCCCATGGGAGAAGAAAAAGTGTGTCGTCTGCATTGGATCAAATGAGAGCAATACAATGGGAGAAATGATTGGAAACTGGGCACTTTATATGAAGCGAAAGATCAGCTATTATGAATCCATTTCTGCATATGAGAATGCAATTTCCAAAAAGACACAGGACACACCGCAGTTTGTTTTAGTTGATCCAGATTTTATTAACTGGGATGATACAAAACAGATTCGCAGTCTGCAAACATGTGTAGAAAATGGGATCAGTGTAATTTTTGGAAAGCTCCCTGATGCTTCAATAATCGGCAGTCATAAGCTGCTGCGGCGCTTACTGGGAATTGATGAGATTGTGCAGGAGAGTGTGACAGGAAATGGCATTCACCTGTATAGTGGCTTTTTGCTTGGCGGAGAGGTCATTTATAAAGCATATAATGAAAAGGAAGAGAAAAATCAGGATATGGAGCTTACGTTTCCTTGGTATCATCTGACGAGTGGAACGAAGATTTATATGAAAGGAATGCTTGAAGATCCAACAGTAAATATTCAGGAATATCCGCCACTAATCTGGCGAAAGAACTTCACAACGGCTTCCGTTTTTGCTGTTATTGGCGATTATATGACAGATGCGACAGGACTTGGTATGCTGACTGCAATGCTCTCTGAGATGCAAAGCTATACCATCTATCCGGTGGTCAATGCGCAGAATTTTATTGCAGCGAATTATCCGGCGGCAGCAAATGAGAACTCATCAATTCTTCGTCAGATGTACAGTCAGACAATGCGAGGCTTTTTGCGTGATGTGGTTTGGCCTGCATTCTCCTCAATTAACATAAAAACTTCATTTAGTCTTTCTAGTATGATGACCATACAGTTTGATTATAAGGATACGGCAAAACCAAACAGCGAGGATATTCAGTACTATATGGAAGCAGTAAACGAAGAAGAGGGAGAAATGGGCTATTCAGCCTACAATGTGTCAAATACCTCAATTTCTGAAATGATCAGTGAAGATGCAGACTTTTGGAATAAAACGCTTCCGGATTATCAGTTTGCTTCCTTGTATTATGGGGACTACTCGCAGAAAGCGGTACAGGGAATCTTAGACAATTCCTTTATGCAGCATGTGCGTACGGTTATAGGTAATGTTGACACGACAAGTGATGTTGTTGGTTATGTAAACAATCAGGTGACTAGGCAAAATACGCTGATAGATGGCTATGAGCATACATTCCGTCAGGATTTGCGAATCCGAAGTGTTGAGACAGCGCTTGGCTATACGAGCATTCTTGCAGATGTTAGCAAAGCGGCATATCCACAGTCAGATGAAGATGGATGGGAAAAGCTGTCAGAGAAGTTAATGGCAAATACTATTACATACTGGAAGCCATTTTCTGCTTTTTCCGGTACTACGGTATCGCAGTGTGACAGCCGAATACGCCGCTTTTTATCTTTAAATTATGAAGAAGTAGCAAATGAAAGCAACAATAAAATTTTGATTCATGCATCTGAAGGTGATGAAACTGCATGGTTTGTGTTAAAGACAAATGGTGAAGTTATATCAGATGTAGCTGGCGGTAAATATGAAAAAATAGAGGATAATGTCTGGTTGATAGGAATGGAAGAATCAAGCATATTAATCACATTAAAGCCGTCTAATACTTTATTCTATTATGAGTAAAGAATTTAATTAGTACGGAAAAAACAGACATTAGGAGAGGAGTTGTTATATGAGGGTATGTATTGTAGCAGAGGGATGCTATCCGTTTGTAGTCGGTGGTGTATCCAGCTGGATACACAGCATGATCCGCTTATTTCCCAATACAGAGTTTGTCATCTTGGCGATTGCGGCAAATCGCTCGCTGAGAGGCAAATATGCATATGAGTTGCCAGAAAATGTTTCCAAAGTTTATGAACTGTATCTTCAGGATGTGGATTGGAGTAAAAAGCATCGGCACAGGCAACGCCTGAAAAAAGAACAGTATCGGGCACTTCGAAGCCTGATACTAGATCAGGATGTTCAATGGAATGTATTGTTTGATCTTTTTCAAAAAAATGATGTTTCGCTCAATGATATATTGATGGGAGAAGATTTTCTTCATGCTGTCACAGACTGCTATAACTTGAAATATAGTCAGCTTGTTTTCTCTGATTTTTTGTGGACAATGCGTTCCATTTACTTACCGCTTTTTATTGCCTTTCAGATGGAACTGCCAAAGGCTGATTTGTATCACTGTGTTGCGACTGGATATGCAGGGGTGCTTGGAAGCATGGCAAAGCATATCTACGGCAGCAGACTTCTAGTCTCGGAGCATGGAATATATACACGTGAACGAGAAGAGGAGTTGATCAAGGCAAAATGGGTAAATGGAATTTATAAAAACATTTGGATTGAGCAGTTTCGAAAAATGTCTAAGCTTGCCTATCAGGAAAGCAGTCTTGTTACGAGCCTTTTTGAGCAAGCGAGACAATTACAGATTGAGCTTGGATGTCCACCAGAAAAAATAGCGGTTACGCCGAATGGGATTCGTGTAGAAAATCTGCAGAACATCTCAGGAAAGCTTCCCGAGGATGAAGATAAGATCAATATTGGAGCGGTTCTTCGTGTTACGCCGATTAAGGATGTTAAGACAATGATTCAGGCATTTGGTTTTGCGAAAGCAAAGGAGCCACGCTTGAAACTATGGATCATGGGCCCGTGGGATGAAGACGAAGAATATGCGAAGGAGTGTTTTGATTTAGCAGAGACACTTGATCTTTCAAATGATGTTGAATTTACCGGGCGAATCAACATTAAGGATTATCTGGGACGAATGGATATGACGATTCTTACGAGCATCAGTGAGGGTCAGCCGCTTACTATTCTTGAAAGTTATGCAGCACATAAACCAGTGATTGCAACAGATGTTGGAAATTGTTATGGACTAGTTTATGGAGAAAATGATGATTTTGGACCTGCAGGCATCGTAACTCATATCATGAATGTCGAGGAGATTGCACAGGCTATGGTTGAGATGGCTCAGAAAAAGGAAATGCGTCTTGAGATGGGCGAGAATGGATATCGCCGCGTGATGGCAAAATACCGAGTTGAATATATGCAAAAGACATATTGGGAAATTTACAGAGACTTTGCACATAACATGAAGGTTGAGTGGTTAGAGCCGCCGGTGATGGTGCCGGCAGAATAAAAGGAAGGAGAAAAGAAATGGCAGGAATTGGAGTAAGGCTGAATAGAATTTTTGAAAAAAATACGCTGACAACCAATATGATCGGTTTTTTCTACAGTACACTCGTTACAGTAGCTCCGATGTTTGCGATTATCATCAATCTTGTTTTGATGGAATACTTTTTAAAATTCTCGACATTAGGGTATGCACAGCGCGAGTTGTTTTCGTGTACGATTCTATACACATTTATTTTTTCTTTACTTACAGCATCACCGTTTAATGCAGTGTTATCACGATATATGTCAGATATCATTTATGAAGAACGTTATCAGGATATTTTGCCATGTTATCATATAGGCATGGTTTTAAATATTGCATTGAGCTGCCTTATCGGTATTCCATTTTGCTTGTGGGAACATTTTGTAGGTGGTGTGAGTGTTGCCTATGTGTTTGCAGGATTTTGGTGTTATATTAGTCTTGTATTGGTATTTTACTCAATGATTTATCTGTCAATCTGTAAAGATTATCAGCGAATTGCGCAGTATTATGGAGCTGGAATGCTGTTGGCATTTTTCTTGTCACTATTTCTGCGCTATGTTTTACATTGGGGTATTACACAAAGTATGCTTGCCGCAATGGATGCAGGTTTTTTCTTGACAGCAGTGCTTGAGAATGCATTGATTAAACGGTATTTTAGAAAAAATAGCAACCGTTACAAGCCAGTACTGGCATATTTTAAAAAGTATTGGCAGCTGGTTGTCACAAATTTCCTCTACATCTTGGGCTTATATATTCATAATTTTGTGTTCTGGACAACGGATATGAAGATGGTAGTAGTAAACAGCTTTGTCTGCAATCAGCCATATGATATGGCATCGTGTCTTGCGATGTTTACAAATATTTCCGCAACTATTATTTTTATTTCCAGAGTAGAGATGTATTTCCATGAAAAATATAAATTGTATTCAGAGGCTGTTATTGGCGGCAGAGGAGCTGATATACAGAATACAAAAAAACGAATGTTTCGTCAGTTAGCGAGTGAGCTTATGACGCTTGCACGAATTCAGTTTATTATTTCGGTAGTAGTTTATTTGATTTGTATTGTTGTTTTGCCAACAATTGGAATTTCAGGTTTAACGATGAAGATTTACCCATCATTAGCTATTGGATATTTCATATTGTTTCTGATGTATTCGGCAATTATTTTTCTTTACTATTTTAATGATATGAAGGGAGCTGTCTTGACATCAGTGGTGTTCTGCCTTGTCACTTTTGTTGGAAGTATTATTTCAACTCATTTGTCAGCAATATGGTATGGCATGGGAGTAGTGGCAGGTTCGTTTGCTGGTTGGACAATGGCATATTTCAGACTTCGCTGGGTAGAGAAAAACATGGATATGCATATATTTTGCAGTGGCACCTTAATTCCTAGGGGAAAAGGGAAAAAGCCGTCTGCCAAAGCATATGATAGAAAACAAAAGCAGCTGTAAAGACAGAGAGAGGAGAATATACAATGAGCGTAGCAGTACTTTTAAGAATTGGAATTGTTGTAACAGGACTTTTAATTATGTGGCAGTCATTTTATATGCATGCAGTAAAAAAGCTTGCTATTAATTTGGCAGTAGCATGGGAAGGCATTGGTATTGGACTTATTTTAGTTGGAGCGATTCCAGTGCTGTCGGCATGGTGCTATCAGGTGGGAGAAGGAACTGCGGTGGCTATGTTTCTTGTTGGAGCAGTGGCTGTATGGAGTGGATATGAGCTGAGTATTCAGATTTCAGTCTTATCAATGAAGATGCAGGAAATTGCAATGCAGGTATCTCTTTTGAATCAGGAAAATGAGCGTATGCTAAACAAGCTGTCAGAACTAACTGGTGAAAATACAAGAGATATATAAAGAGGTGTACATATGAGAAAGAAAAAAATATTATTTGTCATTAATACGCTTGGCAGGGCAGGCGCAGAAGTAGCACTTCTTTCACTTTTTTCAGCGATTGATCCGAACCAATATGAATTATCTTTATATGTCATGATGGCACAGGGAGAAATGAAGGATGCGCTGCCATCATATGTGCATCTGAAAAATCCATATTTCAGTACAGAATCTGTCTTAACAGAGGAAGGACGCCGGGATATGATGAAAACAGTTCTGCGAAAATTTATCCAAAATGGTAAGTGGTTTAAAAAAGCAGCCTATATGCTTCGCGTGTGGAAACAGATGCACCAAAATGGAAAAATAATGCCAGATAAAATCTTATGGAGAGTTATATCTGATGATTTGGCTGTAGCGTACCTTGAGGGTGCATCTACTTATTATGTGGCAGACCATGTAAAAGCAAGACAGAAAGCGGCATTTGTACATATTGATTACGAAAGCTCAGGATATACACCACTTATGGATAAAGATTGTTACAGACATATGGATCGTATTTTTATGGTATCCGATGAAGTAAAAAAACATTTTATTAAATATTATCCGCAGTATCAGAACAAGGTGGCGGTATTTCATAATATGCTTGATTATAAGAAAATTACAAGCAGAGCAAAAGAAGCTGGTGGCTTTACAGATTCGTATGATGGAATACGTCTTCTTACGGTCGGTCGTCTGGCATATCAGAAAGCATATGACATTGCTATTGACGCTATGAAGATTATAAAAGACTCAGGATGTAAGGCGAGATGGTATGTGCTTGGCGAAGGCAGTGAGCGCGAAATGTTGGAAAAAAAGATTGCGCAGTTTGGTTTGCAAAAGGACTTTTTGCTGCTTGGAGCGGTGGAAAATCCGTATCCATATTATGTGCAGACAGATATTTATGTGCATGCAACACGCTATGAGGGAAAGAGCATTGCCATTCAGGAGGCTCAGATTCTTGGCTGTCCAGTTATAGCATCGGACTGTAATGGAAACAGAGAGCAAATTGAAAATGGTATAGATGGTATTTTGTGCAGTTTAACGCCCAAAGCAATTGCTGACAGCATAAAAGAACTCATAGCAGATCCAAAGAAGCGTGAGAAATATGCAAAGCGAGCACAAAACAGAAATACACAGAACAATGATGAATTAGACCTGTTACTTAATATGACAAAATAGGGGGATAAACAACATGAAAGAAAAAGAAGTGCTGATAATTATTCCTGCTTATAATGAAGCAGCCAATATTGGAAAAGTGCTGGATCAGCTAGAAAAGCCGGAAATATCAGACATTGCAGATATTCTTGTTATGAACGATGCATCAGTAGATGCCACAAATTGGCTTGTGAAGGTGAGAGGTCATGCGCTTGTTACTCATGTGTTTAATCTTGGATATGGAAGTGGAATCCAACTTGGATATGCGGTGCGAAGAGGATACAAATACGTAATTCAGATGGATGCAGATGGACAACATGATGTTTGCAATATTCCACTGCTTTATAATAGATTGCGCCAGAAGGATGAGGATGGCCGTTATCCAGATATTGTGTTGGGTGCGCGATTTATGGACGGAAGCGGGGAATACCAGATTTCTGCTGCGAAGCGTCTGGCATTTCATTTGTTTCGCTTTATGATGCGAATTGCAGCAGGACGAAAGATTGCGGATCCTACCACAGGACTTCAGGGGCTTAGCCGAAATGCGGTGATGTATTATTCCAAGTATAATCATTTTGATGACAAGTATCCTGATACTAACATGATTATGCAGATGCTGCTTTTAAAATTTAAAATTGTAGAAGTTCCAGCAGTTATGCATCCTAGAACAGCGGGTGTCAGTATGCATTCTGGTTTAAAGCCGATCTGGTACATGCTTCGAATGTTTTTCTCTGTACTTGCCGTTATTTTCCGCTGTAAGGTTTTAAAGGTGGATGAAAATGCGGGATTGGAGGATATTGATGCAAAAATGGATAAGCTTAAGCAGGAGGAGCGTAAGATGGAAGAATTGCATCATACAGAACGAAAAAAAGCAGAATTAAAAAGCCAAAGTTAAAAGCAGGGTTATAAAATATGAAGATAAAAAGTCTCTTTAAAAATAGCTTTTTCAGCCTCATTTCTCAGTTGATTCTTTTATTGTTTGGTTTTTTGAGCCAGCGTGCAATGAATCTGTATATAGGAACTGAACTGGTGGGAATGAATGGTGTCATTTCCAATGTGATTGCCATGCTTTCAGTGACTGAGCTTGGCATATCAACCGCCATTGTTTATCATTTATATAGTGCGCTTGTGAATAAGGATGAACAGGGAATTGCAGCGTTGATGAATTTATATCGCAAAGCCTATTACTTGTTTGCAATTATTCTTGCAGTGTTGGGGTTGGTAATTACACCGTTTGTCCATCTATTTATAAAAAATGAGAGTTATTCGATTGGATATGTGCGTGTGCTCTATCTTTTGTGGCTGTTTCGCACTGTCATATCCTATCCGCTCTCCTATAAAAAATCGCTTTTGATTGCAGATCAAAATGAGTATATTGTCAGTATCGTTACAATATTGACAAATATTATTGGCTATTCAGCTATTATTTTATTTGCGACATTTACAAGAGAGTATCTTCCAGCGCTTGCTGCAGGAATTATTGGTGATACTGTACTGAATCTTTGGGTAAATCATTATGTGGATTGTAAGTATCCATTCCTTGTGAAAATGAAAAAGGAGAAACCAAAGCAGGAGCTTGTTTCAAAGCTGTTTAATGATTTAAAAAATGTTTTTGTATCAAAGCTATGCATGAATCTATTAAACGGAACAGATAATCTGATAATCTCAGGATTCATCAATATTACTACAGTAGGAATTTTTAGTAACTATGGTTTGATTACGCGTTCAGTAAGCAATATTATTCGGGCATTGGCATCGAGTATTCAGCCAGGAATTGGAAATATGTTTGTGGAATCAGATAGTGAAAAAAATTACCGCGTTCTCAGGCAGATGACCTTTTTATTTTTCTTAATTGTGGCGGTGGCTGCATGTGGACTATATGTGTTGATTGATCCATTTGTTGAGGATATCTGGTTGGGATCGGATTTCCTTTGGGATCCAGCATCGGTATTTTTATCGGTTACAGCGTGTGTACTTATTGGAATTGGACAACCGATCACGGTAGTAATGGGGGTAAGTGGATTGTTTAATCGAGAGCGAACACTTTCTGTTATAACAGCAGTTGTGAATCTGGTAGTTTCACTTGCGCTAGTCATTCCATTTGGTACAGTAGGTGTACTTCTTGGAACATGTCTCGCATATTTGATTCAGATTATTTACCGCATTGTCGTATTTTTTGGCGAGTATATAAAGATGGATGCAAAACGATATGTTTTTGATCTTTTGGAATATGCGATTTTGTTTGCAGTTGAGGTGTGGTTGTCTAAGTTTGCAGTTGGACTGATGTATAGTCATTCTATTTTATCTTTTTTAGGAGCGGTAGGAATATGTGTTGTTATTCCGATGGGAATTAATGTTACACTTTTTTACAAAAGCAGCCGTTTTAAAAGTTTGACGCAAATATTTTCAACTGTAAATAAAAAAAAGATTATATTATAAAAGCTAGAAGGGAAACTCTGGTTATGGAAACTCAAAAATATAGACACATGATTTCGGTTGTTGTCCCAGTATACAACGCACAGGAGTATTTGGCAGTAATGATAGAAAGTTTACTGAATCAAAGTTATTCAAAGTGGGAATTGATTCTTGTTGAGAATGGGTCAAGAGACGGAAGTTTTGAAATTTGTACAATGTATGAAAAGAAGGATAGAAGAATTTGCGTTGTGCAGGAAAGAAAAAAAGGGGTATCTGCGGCTAGAAATAGTGGATTAAAAATGGCAAGAGGTGAGTATATCTTATTTGTAGATGCTGATGATTTTTTGCCAGATTCCAATGTACTAGAGCGGTTTGTGACTACAATACAGCTTACGAAAGCGGATATTGTAGTTGGAAATTATGTGAGACTGTGGAATGGACAGCAGCTTAAAGCAGTCAGTCATGAAGCTTTTTCAAAAGAAAATCCAGATTCAGAGGATTTCCGTTTTCAAGGCTTTTTCTCAGTTGGAACACTTTCTTATGCATGGGGAAAGCTTTATAGAAGTCAATTTTTAAATCAGAATAAACTTTATTTTGAAGAAGTTTCATATGCAGAAGATAAATTTTTTAATATGAAGTGTTACTTGAATAATCCTAAATATGCATTTTTGCCAGATGCTGTATATGTTTATAGAAAAAATGATCAGTCTGTTTCATTTCGTTATCGGGAGGATTCAAGAGAATGTTGGCTTACGATTGCCTATAAATTGAGATATTTTTTTAGAAAATATATGTCTGCAGATGAAAGAAAGAAATATCAAGGACTGATCTATTATTTATTATTTTTTGCGTGCTTTTTTGATGCAAAAATAGAATATGTACAAAATAGGCATTCATTACGCGATGTTGTGAAGTTGCTAAAAGCATATCAGACCGATCCACTTGTCAATGAAACTTTCGTACGGCTTACACACAATTTTTATACAGGGAAGCTGTCTAGTCGATTTTGGAAAATTATGATAAAAGGATTTTGTATTGCAATGAGACTTCATCTGTATTATGGCTTGGCAATTGGAATAAAGCTGTTAATTGACATAAGAGTAGATGAACGTTTGTCAGATACCGGATTAAGAGAGTGAAAGGAGAAAAGTGATGCATAAGGATACGTCAGAATCAGCGATGGTGAGTGTAATTATTCCAGTGTACAATGTGCAAATGTATTTGGCTGAGTGTGTTGATTCAGTGATAAATCAAACATATAAAAATCTGGAGATTATTTTGGTGGATGATGGATCAACAGATGAAAGTGGTAAAATCTGTGACCAGTATTCTGAAATAGATAGTCGAATTCATGTGATTCACAAGAAAAATGGAGGGTTGTCAGATGCAAGAAATGTGGGATTGGATTATGCAGTAGGCGAATATATTTTTTTTCGTAGACAGTGATGATTTTATTGCACGATGGACAATAAAGAGTCTCTTTGATAGATTGGTACAAACAAATACTGATATGGCAATGTGCAATATTCAATATGTGGATGAGCATGGGAAAGCAATGAGCAAACAGGATTTTTTTCGTGACTTTCAGATAAAAAATAATGTTTGGACACAGGAACAGTTTTGGAATTGCTGCTATAGAAGAGGTCATATCGTATGCACTGTACAGTGGAATAAGTTATATGTAAAAAAAATATTTGAAAATTTAAGGTATCCAAATGGAAAAGTGCGCGAAGATGAGTTTATGATTCATCATATTATAAACAGATGCAATCGGATTGCATCTGTGAATAAAAAGATGTACTATTATCGTCAGCATACAGGCAGTATTATGGGAAATGCATACTCAATTAATCAGTTAGATATTATTGAAGCTTATATAGAGAGAGAACGAAGCTTCAGAAAGGAGGGAAAGTTTTTACTGGCGGAGAAAACATTAATTCGAGCAATTTTATTTTTGGAATGGTTTGAGATTGGCATTAAACACGTTCCCCAAATAGATGAACGCTATTTGAATATGAAAAAAATAGTTTGTCGGGAATGTAAGATTATAATTCGAAGTCAAAGCACGGTTTGCTTTCGACTGTTGTTCTGGATGTACTCCCAAAATATGCTTCCATATAAGCTACTTAGAGCAATTTACTGGAATGTCAATCGAATAAAAAGAAAAACTGCATTGCTAATTTCAGAAAAAAACATTAGCAAAGTCGAGAAGAAGCAAAAGAAAAAATGATATATATTATTAATGTTGTATTTTGCGTAAAAACGACATAAGTTTCCAAAAACAAGGACGGAGGGGACGTAAAAAAAGCCATAAAGAAGATGTAAAACGGTAAATTGGGTTTTTGACATTAACAAATTTACCATTATGGACAAAGGCGGTCAGCTTGCCGCGAACTTGGTCCGCGCGAAGTGGGCCTTCGATTTCAGTCTGGTTATCACCGACCATATAAAAGGAATTATTTGTGATCTTCCAGATACGGTGCAGCACAAGAATACTTTTGTCGCGGCGGTACAAAATGACATCTCCGCGTTTTAGGGAAGAAAAGTCAGTATGTTCAATACAGGCTTCATCACGTCCAGGAACGAAGAGAGGATACATGCTGGTACCTTGTGGCTTAATTCGTATGACATTTCCCTGTTTGAGTAGTTGCTCGATATCCAGTGTAAAAGAAGAATCAGTTGTTTGCTCTGACTTGTTGTTATGTAAGTGGTTCATATTGAGTACCTCCAGTAGTCATAGATGCAGCTTAACGCGTATATTCGCATCGTTAATCGGGGCTATGCCCATAAACTGTAAATATATAACTAGTATATCATAAATGCGCATAAAATGGAATTGACATCTTAAAATAAAGTGATATACTTAAAAAAGAAAAACTTTTGCAAATAAAAACAGACTTTAAGGGAGGAGAAAATGATGGAAAAATATTCAAAACCAATGGTAACTGTTGATCAGGGACTTGCAGAGGGTGTGTACGCGGCTAGTGGTGCTGGATGTTATGAAGCATCTGCGTATATTCATCAGACACCAGATATAGGCAGAGGTGATTATAGAATTCAGGTAAATGGAAAGCATAATGCAGATCATACAAAGGAAGCACAGACACTGACGATTTCCTTTAACCAATCTGTTACCTATAGTAGTTCAAATGGAACATTGGTTGGTGCATCTACAGGAACAACATTAACAATCAATTACACATATCATCAAAACCCAAATGATAACATTGGCTTAGGTGATGTAGTTGTAACATCTGATGCAGGCTTGGCAATCACAGGCGTATCAATCACTGATTAAGCATTGATTACAAAAAATAAGTAAATAAATTTAAGGGGCTGTTGTTGTCTATCAACGATAGTCCCCTTTTTTGATAAGGAGCAAGGATAGGATGTGGATAAAACGTCAGGAAGGATATTGCCTGAAAGAGATTGCAGGTGTGCATTATCTTCTTCCATATGGACAAAAGGTAGCAGATCAGAGAAAAGGAATCGTATTAAATGAGACAGGTGTCTTTTTGTGGAATGAATTGCAAACATCAATGACGGATGATGCGCTTGCAGAAAAATTAGTTCATCATTATTCTGCGGATGGCGAAGAGGCTAATGAAACTCAAGATGAGATTCAAGATCAGACTCAAGACAAGATTCAAAATCAGATGCAAGATCAAATCCGACAGGATGTAAAGCAGTTTGTTCAGGAATTATTGTCATTGGCGATTTTGCAGGAATGTCTGCGTCCTGTCTGTGCAGAGGACGCGAATGATGCAACTTGCGTATATCCGACCAAAGAGCCGTTTGTTGAGTGTCTGGAGATTGCAGGAATGCGCATTGCGCTGTATGGTTCACGGGAATTGATTTCATCCCAGTTTGATGCATTTTTGAAAGATTGCTCAAGTGCACAGGGAAAATCAAAAAGTGAATTGCAAACAGAATCACAGATGAAAATGCAAATTAAAATGCCAGTGCAAATGCAAATAGAAATTTTGCAGAGAACCACACCATTTCACCCGAATGGAAAAACACTTATCAGAAATGAGGAGTTAGTAGTTTGTGAGAATGAGCAGGGATACATTATTATGTTTCCATCTATGAATCAGATTCGGGAAACACATATGACGCGCGATGGACGTTTTGTTCAGATTTATGTGAAGGGGGTGGATAAGGAGAAAACAAAAGAGGAGCTTTTCCATGCAATTCGTCATTTCTTTTTATTCTTTGCTCAGAGACAAGGCTTTTTTGCGATTCATTCAGCATCCATTCTTTATCGAGATCAAGTATGGCTTTTTTCAGGTCATTCTGGAATGGGTAAAAGTACACATACAAATCTTTGGAAAGAACAGTTTGGCACTAAGATTATAAATGGCGATTTAAATTTGATTGGATGGAGTAATGGTGAGCAGACTAATATTGGACAAAGTGTAGATAAACCAGGTTCAAAGGGACATCCAATCGTATACGGAATGCCATGGTGTGGCACATCTGGCATTGCATCGATAAAATCGTATCCGCTTGGAGGAATAGTTCTTTTAGGACGTTCAGATAATGATCATTTTGAGTCATTGACGAATGATCAGAAAATTGTGCGCGTGATGCAGCGGATGATTTCACCAGTTTGGACAGAAGATATGCTTGAGGCAAATCTAGAATGTGCAGCTAAGCTGGCAAAAGAAGTGCCGATTTACTATCTGCTTTGTACGAAGGAGCCGTCAGCTGCATATGTGATGAAGGCGCGAATTGATAAGGAGGATGCGCAGCAGTGAAGCAAAAACTAAAGCTTATTAAAAAATATCTTCAAAAGGATAGCTTGCGCAAGCTGACTCGTCAGGGCTTATGGATTGGCCAGTATGCCAGACGTTACTGGAAGGCAATGGTGCTGTACACGCTTCTTGGTGTTATGGGTACGGGTGTTTCACTTGTATCTAGTTTAATCTCAAAAGATCTGGTTGATATTATAACAGGTCATGAGACGGGGCGATTAATCAGTACATTTGCGGCAATGATTGGATTTTCAATTGGAAATATTTTGGTAGCACAGGCATCAGGCTATGCGTCTACACTCATTAACCTGAAGGTGGATACCGAAATAAAAAATGATATTTTTGCGAAGATGATGGTTACTGATTGGGAATCGCTTACTACATATCATACTGGTGATCTTGTGACAAGGTGGAGTTCAGATGCATCAAATATTGCAAGCGGTATTTTAAACTGGATTCCTAACCTGATCATTTATACAGTTCGTTTTATTAGTGCGCTTGCAATTGTAATTTACTATGATCCGACATTTGCAATATTTGCATTGCTTGGAATTCCATTTAGTGCATTGCTGTCAAAGCCGCTTTTAAAGCGTATGAGTAAAAATAATCAGCGCAGTGCGCAGATGAATGCAAAGCTATATGGATTTAATCAAGAGACTTTTTCGAACATTCAGACAATCAAAGCCTTTGATCTTATTAAATTTTATATCGAAAAATTGGGTTCTCTTCAAAAAGAATATATTGGAATGCGCCTTGAGTTTCAGAGAATGTCAATTCTTACTTCTATTTTGATGTCTATCATTGGTTTTATTGTGTCATACAGCTGCTACGGATGGGGAATTTACCGTGTATGGAGCGGGGTAATCAGTTATGGTACAATGACAATGTTTTTATCATTATCAGGTACATTGACAAGTTCAGTAAATTCACTTGCAGGCTTAATCCCGTCAGCAGTATCACTTACGATTTCAGCAGGACGTCTAATGGATATTGTAGAGATGCCGCAGGAAGATTATAGTCATGATAAAGAAGTGGAAGTGTTTGAAAAAAAATATCGAATGGGAGGTATGGGACTCATTGTAGAGGATATGGGGTATACCTATCATACTGGAACAGAGGTATTTAAGCATGCTTCGATGCAGGCATTTCCGCATGAAGTTGTTGCTCTTGTAGGTCCTTCAGGTGAAGGAAAAACAACGATGCTTCGTTTGATACTAGCACTTCTATGTCCAAAAGAAGGCCGTATGTGGGTATGCGCTGAGGAAAACAGAGAAGAAAAGATTTTACTTAGCGCATCGGCAAGAAAGCTGTTTTCTTATGTTCCGCAAGGAAATACAATGTTTTCAGGGACAATAGCAGAAAATCTGAGAACGGTAAAGCCAGATGCATCAGATGAAGAATTGATTGAAGCATTAAAGCTTGCCTGCGCATGGGATTTTGTAGAGAAGCTTCCTGATGGAATAAACAGTGCAGTAAAAGAGCGCGGTGGTGGATTTTCAGAAGGACAGGCACAGCGTTTGTCAATTGCCAGGGCGCTTCTTAGAAAATCCCCAATATTATTGTTGGATGAGGCTACTTCTGCTCTTGATGTAGCAACCGAGCGTCGAGTAATCCGAAACATCATGACAGATACTTATCCGCGCACTTGTATTGTAACGACACATCGTCCAACCGTTTTAAATATCTGTGCGAGAGTGTATGCAATAAAAGATAAGAGCTGCAGGGAATTAAAAGAGCAGGAGATAGAACAGATGATAAACGAGTTTTAAAATAAAGCCGCACTTCTTTTGGCAGAAGTGCGGCTTTGAATTGCAAAAATTAGTTTACAGAGTAGGTATATCCAGCCATCTTAAGATCATCAATGCTGGTACCGTGGTTCAGGTGAATACCAATTGTAAGCGGATTTGTTGCTGTGCTTGCAAATGTAAATGTAGCAGTATTTCCAGACCAAGATGTCTGAACAGAAGCATCATCTGTTTCAACCTGATCAATAGTATCATTAAAGGTAATATTTAATGTAATATTACCGTCAATACCAGACCAGTCAGCTTGAGCCAGTCCCTTACCGCCGTTTGTGCCCCAGCGATCCCATACACCATGATACGTTACATTTAAAGTTCCCTGACTTGCACCACTTGCTGCATAAACACCCTCAGCTAAACCAGAATCAACAGTGATCATTGGCTTTTTATAAGTTCTCATAATAGTTACCTCCATTAAGAATTAAGAAAAATAAAAGATGAAATACCCACTGGCCGGAGTGTGTTCTCGGGATATTCAGTGTGAGACCGGACACCTCCGATACAGTATTTTGAAAAACAAAACAGCCATACTCTTCCCAGAACCAGTGGACAATTGCATTTTAGCATGAGCCATTTTAAATGTCAATTTCTATTAAAAAAAATAGAAAAAAGTGGTTGACAAACCTTTGGAAGGGTGGTATTATAGTCAACGTTGCAGCGAGAGACAACACTGAAACAACAGCAATAACTTAGAGACAGTTAAGTTAATTGAATAAATTGATTCTTTTAAAAGGACAGTTGAAGCGATTGAAACTTAACAAAAATAAAGTTAAAAAAGTTGAAAAAAGTGCTTGACAAACACAAGCAACTGTGATATATTATATGAGCTGTCACTGAGACGGCAAAGAAAAATCACAAAGAACCTTGATAATTGAACAGTATAACCAACCCTGAAGATTTCTTAAAAAGCCAGATTGCGAAAGCAGTCAGGCGAGTGAAATTTTTAGCGTAGTATAAACTACAACCTATAAAAACAGTAAAGTCTTTTAAGTAAGACACACAAACGGACAGGAATGCGTTAGCGCAGAACTGGACAGAGAATTGAACATGAGAGTTCGATCCTGGCTCAGGATAAACGCTGGCGGCGTGCTTAACACATGCAAGTCGAACGAAGTTTTTCTTTCGGGAGGAACTTAGTGGCGGACGGGTGAGTAACGCGTGGGTAACCTGCCCTGTACAGGGGGACAACAGCTGGAAACGGCTGCTAATACCGCATAAGCCCTTAGCACTGCATGGTGCATAGGGAAAAGGAGCAATCCGGTACAGGATGGACCCGCGTCTGATTAGCCAGTTGGCAGGGTAACGGCCTACCAAAGCGACGATCAGTAGCCGATCTGAGAGGATGTACGGCCACATTGGGACTGAGACACGGCCCAGACTCCTACGGGAGGCAGCAGTGGG
>OOIF01001544.1_pt1 | contig 18733 bp, 16 predicted proteins | sample 1691961 | NCBI WGS metagenome assembly OOIF01 (sample SAMN06348146, study PRJEB24527) | human gut metagenome | biome: human gut; feature: ankylosing spondylitis patient; material: feces | host: Homo sapiens | place: China | collected 2015-10 | reverse complement strand
GTTCTGAAATGCTCAACTAACTAACTTTTTGCAATACTTTTCTTTCAAAATCGACTCAAATTTATTTAAAAACCACTTCACACATACTGAGAATACAACTGAACCACATACCACTGCGACAGATGTGAAAATGTATGATAACAGTTCATTCTCAAATACATGAATCAAATGCAATTTTTCTAGTACACGATAAATTACCATATGGCACAGGTAAATCTCGAAGCTGATTCCTCCCAGAAACTTTGCGACCGGATTAATCAGGATTCCCTTCTTTTTACATCCAATCGTATAGGACAGCGCCACTACACAAAGACTTAAGACCATAATTGTACCGTTTCCCACAATACAATAAACAATGCAGCCTCCCAACAAGACCAGACCAACCACAATTTTATATTTTGCAGTAAACGCAGCAATCTCTTGTCGATAAAGGAAAATCAGGCCACCAGCAATAAAGTAAATCGCGTCATAGACAATATTTCTTCTTCCAGCATCAAAGTAAGCACCACTCACATAATTAAACACAAGTGCTATGATCGCTACACCCCATGCCCTTTTCTTATTTCCAAGTAAAAAGCAGAAAAACGGAAACAGCATATAGAATACAAAAATCACTGCCAACGTCCAACTCACACCAATCACCGAAATATCTGCATTTGGCAAAAGCCCCTGACACAACGTCAAATTGGCAAATACCTCAATCAGTGACTCTTTGCTTGGGGAAACTGCAAAATCCAATAGACAAAGCAACGCAAAGTATGGCCAAATTTTGCTATATCTCTTTTTATAAAAATCCTCTATACTAATTTTTTGATCAATGATTTTCTGATAATAGCCACAGCACATACCAAAACCACTAATCACTAAGAAAAGGAGAACAAGATCTGGAAACGATGGTATCAGCTGTTCAAACACAAAGCCTTGCAATCCATATTCGCCATTTGCAAGAACATGCATAATTGCAATTCCAATAATAGCATATGCCTTCAATCCATCAATTCCTTCATATCTTTCCTTCTGCATGTAAACCTCCTGATTTTTATTTTTCTTTTCCCCATCAGAACTTCCCCAATTACTCAATGATGACCTCCTGCGACAGCTCAAACTGGTTTCCATTTTTTATTCTCAATGGGCTATCCAGCTCACTCTGACCGACAATCAATAGTTTTGCAGACTTCCAATGATCAATCGCGCCATATTCATATCCTTCATCTGAGACAAGGATTGGTTCAACATTTACGCCATCCGCGCTTTGATGACCATTATCCTGCCACCACCAGCCAACATAATCCTGTACCCAGCTAGCGGCATTTGCTGACTGCGCAGCCATCATTGTCGCCATTATTACTGCCAGAATTTGCCTTCCTTTTTTCTTTTGCATTTTCTTTCCTCCCTTTTCAATTTTTACGTCCTATTTTTGACAAGGTTATCATATCATACTTTGAGTTTCCTGTCATTGAATTTTATTTTTTATACACAATCCACTTGTTCTTGTTTATTTGCTTTTCTTTGTTTTCACTATACAAGTCGCCTCAAAAATGGATTTTTTTTGATTATAAACGTAATTGCATAGCCGCAAATAAAAATTGCTCCACAATGCAAAAACGCATATAGCATATTTGGTATTTTTCCTTGAAGCATATCTTCCATCCACTTTGTTAATCCTAATTCATCCTTTATAAATATGTGAAGCAAATAAATGCCAAATGTACATTGTCCTAGTGAACAAATCACTTTTTCCATTTTTAAGAAAAGATTTGTATGACTATTTATGTACTGCAATGTAACAAATAGAGCGATTCCGTTAACAAGAACAAACGTATTGTGAAATGTCTGCGCAGTGTTTGTTGACAAATTCACTTTAAATAATACTACAACTCATCAATATTTACCATAACAATATTTTCTTTTTCAATCTTGCAAAACCTGATCAAGATCAATGTTCGCTGCGACAATTTTGTTGCTTTCGATACCTGTGCAATACTGATAATTTTCCGTTAAATAGTTTACAATCTCTATCTCAGAGTCAATTGTTCCCATTTCAAACGGAATCCCTTCTTTCTTTAATTTACTTAACACCTCGTCTGTCAGCATTGCCGTATCGTATGTGAAGAAAAAGACATTATTATTTTCCCTCTTTAAACTTAAAAGTTCTTCTATCTCTGAATCTCTTATCATTCGAGGCATTGTTGAAACTCTGGCTGTATCATCTGCTTCTACCACAGCTGAACATTCATCATACTTCGTACCCGCCCACGATAGTTTCAAATCATATTGTTTCGTCAATTCTACAGCCTGTTTAATTTCTTCTTTGCTCCCCGCTTTAATTTCAATATACAATTCCAGATTCAATTGCTGAGCAAGTTCCAACATTTCTTCTAATTTTAAAAGATGTGTTCCTTCGTATGATTTTCCCTTATATATACCAAAATCATATTGAATTGTGTCCTCATATGTCAGATCACTTATTCTGATCTCCTCTTCTAATTCCTGTCCACTCTGATCTCTGGCAATTCGATTGATATACTCATCATGAAAACATACGGGAACATGATCCTTCGTAAAACATAAATCACACAACACGATTGTAAAACCTTTTTCAGCTGCCAAGCAATACGCTTCTTTACTTTGCTCTGGTGGTGTCTTTTCATTGCTCGTATCATACCCAAGTCGACAAATACTCCTGATTTGTGAAAAATCCATAGTTTGAACAATACCATTATACTGATAGATCCAAACATTGCCATTCTTTTTCCATTCTCCATGCATTAACCAATATGGTGCTTCAAATCTTGGATTCCAGTTTCCATATTGTGACACAAAAAAACGATCCACATATTGATTTCGAACCATTTTCCCATCTTCGCCAATATAATAATACTGCTCGACCCATTCGTTTTGAAGTGGATTCCCACTTTCATCATAATAATACCAGTCAGAACCCTGCTGCTTCCACCCCGTCTCACTTTCTATTGTTTGGATTTCTTCATTATCTAAAAGACTATTTTTCTGTAACTCAATATTCTTAACAACAAACGTCCATAACACTCCTACAAGCACTATTATTGCTGACAGAAAACATCCCACTGTAACTTTTCGAATTTGCACCTTTCCCTCCAAATTTTTCATAAAAAAAGAAGAACCCTTCAATTTGAAATTACACTTTGCAACTCACGTAAACTGTAACAACTTGACTGGTTCTTCCGACACATGCTTATTTTGCTTCTTTGAAATTCATCGTTTGCTCCACACATCTCATAGAATGTTCTGCATCTGTAATACACTCAAGACTCGCTTCAAATGCTGTGTTTAGCAGCTTATTTGATAAGATTTCCTCCTATCAGATTGCATACCCTTTGCTGGACGCACCCTGTCTCCACTGGCTCATTTATATACAACCCCTTTTTTCAGGATAATATTAGCATATTGAGCTGTTTCACCTGTTGCAATAACACAGTATGCATTTTTCGCTCTCTCATAATACGCAAAGCGTTCCATAAATTCAACTGGCGTGCCTGGTTCCTGCTCATTTAAAATTTCTTTATATTCATCCCAAATCACCGGAACTACTGGATCTCCTGGAACCACCTCCATCAAAATAAAACGATCTTTTTCATACGTATCAAGTGGGAAAAGCGGCAAAATTGCCTTAAGTAAATCTGCTGCTCCTATTCCATCTGCACGAATGACACGTTTTCCTGTTGTCTCAGACGGAAAATTTGCATCTGCAAGAACAATCTCATCTCCATGTCCCATCTCACATAAAACCTTTAACATCTCCGGGCTAATTAACGGTGAAATTCCTTTTAACATATTTTTCTCCTCCTGCAAAACAGTCTGCATGCATAATGCATGCAGACCTTTCATTTACTTATTATTTATACAAACTGGCACTGCCATACAGATACACCACTGTCCTGGAACACATCATGTAAACGGTCCTGCAGCTGTTTGGCCGTAATACCCTTTTTCAATACAACCTGAAGGAAACCACCACCTCCTGCGCCACAGATCATCTTTGCATCAATAAGATCTTCTACTGCCTTAAAAATCATATCAATACAAACATTTGTACATCCACTGTCAAGGCGCTTGCTTAATTCCCAGTGTTCATTTAAAAGTCTTGCAAACGCATCGACATCACCTTTCTCCAGCTCAAAACGCATCAAAACTGCACTTCGCTGGATTTCATACAAAACTTCGACTGCATCTGGATTGCCGCCCACATATCGTCCTACTACATCGCGCAGCAAATTTCTGGCAAGACGACGCTGTCCAGAATAAATCAGACAGAAACGCTCATCAAGTTCTTTCATTGTCTGTTCACTCACAACACATGGCATACAGCTAATTTGCTGTCTAACTTCTGCATGAGATGTCACCATCTTAATTCCAGGTGCAAGACCGCCCACCTGATCCTGCCAGCCTCCTCCTGTCGACATAATCTGTTCCATACAAAGCACACGGTTATATAGTTCATCCTCTTCCAGTCTGCGTCCTGTAATTTCATATAATGCTTTCACACATGCACCGGCAAGGATAGAAGATGTTCCAAGACCAGAGCCACGAGGAATATTGATTACACGTGTAGATAAATATAATCCACTGCCCAACTGATTTGTAATCTCCTCAATTGAACGATTCTCACTATACGGAATCAGACCACATGCAATTAATGCTGCCTTATGAAGTGCAAATGGATCATATGGATTACTTGAATCCTGCAGCTGCTTAATATCAGTAAATTCCTGCTCTGCTCCACTGTCTGCACTAGCCAAAACAATTCTGTTTCCTTCAATGCGACGTGCAATTGCCTCAATTGGGTAATTTCCATCTAATAATACTGCTGCATTCAGAACAGTTCCGCCATGCTCCATGCAGTATGGCGGAGTATCACTCCAACCACCTCCCCAGTTTACACGAACTGGCAGACGAACAATTGACTCTTCCTTAGAAAGCTTCGTTTCCCTGCGGCACTCAAGTCCTGCGACAGCTGTATCCAAAACTGCTTTTCCAATCGTATCAAAACAATTGTCCATATATGTTTCTTTTACAAGTGACAGCATGTAATAAATACGAATCTTACGGCTAAACTGTTCAAGGTTACGACTATCCAAACGTTCTGCTTCTCTCAAAAGCAAACGTTCAACGCGTGGTGAAACATTTCCTCCGCAAGATATAAATGCCTGCTTTAAATCAACTTTATTGTCAATAGCTTCTAAAAGTGATTCCACACGGACCTTATCATCTAATTTATCCTGCCATGGAAGAATTGCTGTCACATCAGCCATATTAAAACTATCCTTTAATGAAACAAAAGAGTCTTTAATAGGAAAACCCTGCTCATATGCCTGCAGCGCAGCATCTACTGCTTCACGCATGGTGCGACAAATAGGATAAATTTTTGCTGTCCAAAGCGGCTCTGAAAGCTTCCTTCCAAACAGGCTGCATTCCTTTGGATTATCATTTACCCCATACATACGAGCAACAAACTGCTCCTCACCAAGCTTTAAACCATGAATCACGGCACCGTCTGGAATATTCTGTCCATCAAGCGTAACACCTGACACCACACAATTCGTTCCAATCACTGTTCCATGGTGAACATAGCTGTCCTCTACATAAGTGCCCTTTCCAATCTTTGCACGCTTGCTGATATAGCTGTTTCCAGATGCATAGCCACTGCGGATGCTTGTACTATTAGTATTTACAAAACTATTCCATCCAAGATATACAAACTGTTCCATTCCCTCTGTCATCAAATGGCGCAGCTCTTTTGTCGTTCCAAAATGGATAAATGCAGCCGGTGACATGCGAATCAGCTTCATATGAAATGTATGAAGCACCTCCCAAAGTTTCGTGCGGCACTCATGGAGTTCTGGCGTAAAATCACCTTCCGGTGTTTCCTTATAATACTGCTCCAGCGAGGACTGAGATGCCAGTGGATATAAAAAGTCTGCATAAAAAGACAGTCTTGTATTTTCATTTACATAAGCATCAAACTGCTCTGGCGTATCTACCAATTTATATAATGCCTTTAACAGATCTGTATCCATGATAACAGCACCTGTATCAATATCAACATTTCCGTTTTCATCGGCAGCCTGCAGCTCATGAAGCTGATCTACTGTTTTCTTATGTAAAAATCCACCTACGTTTCCTTGCTCATCAACACGGTATACACCATGATTTTTTCCAACCTCAGCAGGCTCCTTAATTGACAATGCCGCTGCTCCGCTTCCGTAAAAATCAATCTGAAGTGGATTAAACAACAAAAGAACATCACCTGAACATACAAGCATACCAGCACGAATACGCGCTGCAACTCCGCACATGGAAATCATAAACTCATCAAAAAGTGTAGATCTTCTGCCATTTGGAAGCAGGCGCGGAACAGGCGAGAACAGCTTGCCACATGCAGAATACTGAGGCACGCGCTTACTGTCTCCGCCAGAATGAATCACGAGAATACGCTTATCATCAAAACTTCCTGCATCCTGATGTATGTAACGCAGCACATTTAATGTAGCGCCGCCGCTTCCCACTCTTTTCCCATCTGGATCTGGAAGAACTGCATAATGAATAGACTTTGGCAGCATTCCATGATCAAGACGGTACTGAATCTGCATACGATACGACTGCGCCTGTGATTCATTTGACGCAGTCAAAATCACGTAATCCCAAAGCGGCATTTTTTGTTTTTCAAGCAATTCCATATATTGCCTAGTACAATCCTCATAAGACTGCTGAAGAAATAATGTTTTGTGTGACATGTTATCTTTTCCTTTCACCTTATATATTCCCTATTATATCGTACTTCTCTTTTAGCGTCCACTAGATTTCATACTTAATCTTATCATGAACATTAACATCTTTTCCCATCTGGACCTCAATTACTTTTAGCTCTGTCTCTGCAATAATAGTATGACGACAGCCTGCCTTCATTTCAATAACATCACCTGGCTTTACAGACCGTTCTTTTTCATTTAAAATTACACGGCCTGTTCCAGAAATAATGGTCCATACTTCATCGCGAAACTCATGGCTGTGATAATTCATTTTATGACCTGAATTTAAAGTCACCTTAATCGTAAGGCTCTCTTTCTCAACGTCCAAAACACGAAAACTTCCCCATGACTTCTCGGCAAACATAACTCTATGATCCAGCGTATTGACGAATGGCTTAATATAGCTCGACTGCTTTTTATCTGATACAAGAATGCCATCCGGACTGGCTGATACAACAACATCCTTTAATCCCATACAAAGCACTGGAAGATTAAGTTCATTTACGACATGAACATTCTGGCATGTCTCACTAAAAAGCGCCTGTCCAACATTACGGCTGTCCATTGCCTCTGTAAGAGTATTCCATGTTCCCAAATCCTTCCACATTCCAGAAAAACGCATTACTTCGATTTTTTCCTCATGCTCAACAACTGCATAATCAAAGCTGATTTTCTCTAATGTCTCATATTTATCAAACAAATCCTGATAATCAGTAAAATCAATCAGCTGATGTGCTCTTTCCAATACATAGCCAAGTCGAAGTGCAAACACACCGCCATTCCAAAGAGCTCCCTGTGTAATATAAGTTTGAGCAACTTCTTCTGTTGGTTTCTCCTTGAACATAGAAACTGAGCTGATATTTTCCAGCGACTTTGGAATAATATAACCATACTTTGCACTTGGATATGTAGGCTCAATTCCCATTAAAACAAGATTAGCCGAACTTTCTGCCGCACGCTTTTCAAGCGCATCAAGAGCTTCAAAATAATCACTATCTACATAAGGATCAACAGGACAAATTACAATAGCTTCATCTAACGGCAGATGCTTTTTATCCTTCAAATAAGCTGCCGCCAGTGCAATTGCTGGAAACGTATCTCTTCTGCAAGGTTCAACACTAATTCCAACATTTTCTCCAAGCTGATTATGAATTGCTGAAACCTGAGACTTTGATGTTGCAATTGTCACATTAGCATCAGGATCAATACTTCTAATCTGACGGTACACTCTCTGCACCATCGATTCAAGTGTTCCATCCTCTTTATGAAAAATCTTAATAAACTGTTTTGATCTAATATCATTTGAAAGCGGCCATAAACGCTGTCCAGAACCACCAGATAACAATACAATATTCATTTTTCTACCCTTTCTTATATGCAAAAGGCCGCTGCCCAAGTTGGGTAACGGCCGCCTTTCATTTAATCATTATCGTTCAGCCCTCATCGGGTTATTTAAAAAGTCTTCATAGGACAGACGGATTCCTTCTTCAAGCTCTGTCTTGTATGTCCAGCCAAGATTCTTAGCCTTAGATACATCAAGCAGCTTTCTAGGAGTGCCATTTGGCTTTGTTGTATCCCAATTAATCTTTCCTGTATAGCCGATTACTTTTGCCACCAGCTCGGTCAGCTCTTTAATCGTCAGCTCTTTTCCAGTTCCGGCATTGACAGTCTCATCTCCGCTATAGTTATTCATTAAGAATACACATAAGTTTGCAAGATCATCTACATACAAAAATTCACGAAGCGGTGAACCATCTCCCCAACAAGTAACTTCCTCAAGGCCATTTACCTTTGCCTCATGGAAACGGCGAATAAGTGCTGGAAGCACATGGCTGTGAGTAGGATGATAATTATCATTAGGACCATAAAGATTTGTCGGCATCACGCTGATGTAATCAGTATGATACTGGCGATTTAAAAATTCGCAATACTTTAATCCAGAAATTTTAGCAAGCGCATATGCCTCATTTGTCTTTTCAAGTTCAGAGGTCAAAAGACAGCTTTCCTTCATAGGCTGTGGTGCCATACGCGGATAAATACAAGAAGAACCTAAAAATTCAAGCTTCTTGCAGCCATTCTTCCATGCAGAGTGAATCACATTCATCTCAAGAATCATGTTTTCATACATAAAATCAGCCAATGCATTCTGATTTGCCACAATACCGCCAACCTTTGCTGCTGCTAAAAATACGTATTCTGGCTTTTCCTCTGCAAAAAATGCCTCAACCGCATCCTGACGGCATAAATCCAACTCAGCATGTGTACGAGTCACAATATTCGTATATCCCTGGCGCTGTAATTCTCTAACAATCGCAGAACCTACCATTCCGCGATGACCTGCTACATATATTTTTGCATTCTTCTCCATCATAATCGTCACCTATTTCTCGCTCTTTATAAATTACAGAGCAGCCTCCTTCATTGCTTTCTCCTGCTTTGCAAGCTGTCTGTCATGCTTTGCCATGATCTCAACTAACTGTGCATATGTTGTCTTCTGCGGATTCCAGCCAAGAACAGTCTTTGCCTTTGTCGGATCACCCCACAGATTATCAACATCAGTCGGACGGAACCATGCCGGGTTTACACATACAAGCATCTTTCCAGTCTGTGCATCATAGCCCTTTTCATCAAGACCAGTTCCCTCCCAACGGATCGTGATGCCATTTGCTGCAAATGCCTTTTCTGTAAAATCACGTACTGTATGCTGCTCACCTGTTGCAATGACAAAATCTTCTGGTGTCTCATGCTGCATAATCATCCACATGCACTCTACATAATCCTTTGCATAACCCCAGTCACGTAAAGAATCCATATTTCCAAGCTCCAAATGATCCTGCAGTCCCTCTGCAATACGGCCTGCTGCCAACGTAATCTTTCTTGTAACAAAGTTTTCACCACGTCTCTCAGACTCATGATTAAACAATATACCATTTACAGCAAACATGCCATATGCTTCACGGTATTCCTTTACAATCCAAAAGCCATACTGCTTTGCAACTGCATATGGAGAATATGGATGAAATGGTGTTGTCTCCTTCTGCGGAACTTCCTCAACCTTTCCATAAAGCTCAGATGTGGATGCCTGATATACCTTTGTCTTCTTTGTCAGTCCAAGTATACGGCATGCCTCTAAAATACGCAGAACGCCAAGTGCATCTACATCGCCAGAATACTCTGGTACATCAAAAGATACCTGCACATGTGACTGTGCTGCCAAATTGTAAATCTCATCCGGATTAACCAGACTTATAATACGAATTAATGATGAGGAGTCTGACAGATCTCCGTCATGAAGTGTGATTTTTCCCATCAAATGATCAATACGTGCTGTATTTGAAATAGACGCACGGCGTGTAATTCCATGAACCTCATATCCCTTCTCCAACAAAAACTCTGCCAGATAAGATCCATCCTGTCCTGTAATTCCTGTAATCAGTGCAACTTTTGCCATCGATATAACTCCTCAACTTTCTATCGTTTGTTGTTAGTATTGTTTTTTATTTTGTGCCTATAATCTGTGCTTATAAATTATAATTTTTGTCGTAAATTTAACTGTAGTTTTATAAGCAAATGACTTTTGGTCTAATCATTATTCTACCGTTTTTTTCTAAAATGAACAGAACCTATCTTGCACTATTTTTGCACTATATTGGTTTTATCGTTGCTGCCATTGCTTACGGTATTCCTTAGGACTAATCCCCTCTGCCTTTTTGAACATTCGACTAAAATACCCAGCGCCATCCATCCCCACTGCGCACCCAACTTCGTCTATCGTCATTTGTGTAAAACGAAGCAGCTGTTTTGCCCTTGTAATACGCCTTGAAATCAGATAGCTGCTGATCGTCACTCCATACGTTTCCTTAAAAATTTTCAAAAGATAATACTTATTAATAAAAAATTGCGCCTCTAAATCATCTAATGTAATTTTCTCAACATAATGCTCGTCCATATAATTTTTTACAGAAACTAGCTCCATACGCTTCTTTGAAATTGCTGAATTATCAGGATTCCAAGATTCCTGCATAAGAAGCGTTAAAAGTGTACTCAAGCTTTCATTAATTCGCATATCACGTATATAATCAGATGATCCTGCAATCTTATACAACTGCTTCAAAAGTTCTTCAAATACTTTACTATTCTCCGGATGAAATATTGGCAATCCACCTCGTTCTTTATATTTTTCATAAATTGCCGTCATACTTGTTCCATAAAAATGGCACCATGCAAGTGACCATAAATTTTCTGATGTACTGTGACTGTATGGTTTTTGACAATCAATAAAGACACAATCTCCCTGTTTTAGCTGATATTGACGTCCTTCATACGTTAAACTTCCTTCTCCATCCAAAACAAGGAAATATAAATATGATGTCAGCCCCGATCTGGTAGATGTGTGTGGACTGCGTGCCTTCAGCGACCCTACTTCCTGCAAATTAAGAAGTGCACTGCGCGCAAATAAAGATGGGGTATATAAAATACGGTCAGACTGAACCGATGCTTCACTATTTAAAAATAATTCCTGCATAAAATTTCTACTCCGCCTATTTTTCTTTAACTTCATTTTCTAATACTGACAGTATACAAGACAAATTCAAGACATGCAAGCTAATCCTTCTTCAAAGGAAAACATATTTGCAAATTAATAAAATTGATGCTAATATAGCTGATATATACCTAACTTGATTGGGTTTATTAAAAAGGAGTCTCATCTTGAAGCAAAAACATTCTCATCGTCTTTGTTCTGTTATTGTTAGTATCATAGTTGTTCTTATTGTACTGATTGCTGTTTCGTTATTTTGGGTGAATAGCCGTCTATGTTTTGTCGATTACACACCATATAGCTATTCTGAATCTTGTGATACAATCAAAAATCCATATGTTGGCTTGTACTCGATTCGCGGCTATATGTTGGCAGAGGATGCCACTTTTTCACTGCCTGAGGCAAATGCTGCAATTGATTCAAACAGCTCTTCTTTTGAACTATCACTGATTGAAATTAATCTGAAAAATTATGGAAATTGTGATCTTTCTGATAATGCACTTAGCCAAATTGATTCTATTTTGTCTGCATGGACTAAGACAGGCAGTCAGCTAATTTTGCGCTTCTTATATGATTGGGATGGTCAAAATTTAGAAAGTGAACCAAATGAGTTGTCACAGATTTTAATACATATGGAACAGGTTGGACCAATCGTAAATAAGTATGCCTCATCTGTCTACATTATGCAGGGAATTTTCGTCGGAAACTGGGGCGAAATGAATAATACAACACATATGGGAAATGGTGAGATGGAAACGCTAATTCAAAAGTTGGACAATGTTATTGATCCTTCTATTTTTCTTTCGGTTCGCACTCCTGCGCAGTGGAGAACCATTGTAAGCGAGTATCGTGACACCAAAGTACCGCATTGCCCACAGCCAATTTTTTTGTCTTCCTTGGCTTCACGTCTAGGTTTGTATAATGACGGAATGCTTGGCTCTGCAAATGATACAGGCACTTACGGGGATAAGGCGGCCGCGAATTTGAATACAAATTATAGCGATGCGTGGACACGCGAAGATGAGCTTGCCTTTCAGAATGACCTCTGCCGTTATGTACCAAATGGCGGCGAGGTGATTATTGATAACGTATATAATGACTTTGATAATGCCGTAAAAGATCTTTCGCAAATGCATGTGTCTTATCTAAACAGTGACTATGATAGTACTGTATTAAATAAATGGAAAGAAACTATAGTAAATGGAACTGACGATGTTTGGAATGGAATGAGTGGATATGACTATATTGAACGTCATCTAGGCTACAGATATGTTCTTGACAGTTCATCGTTTAAATTTCATCCGCTATTTGATGATACTGGAATGCTGACGGTAACAATTCGAAATGTAGGCTTCTCGAATTGTTACCGTCCTCTTGAGGCAAGCGTATATGTAGTTTCAGATCTAACTGGGGATTGTGTCGCTAAGGTACCTATTGATACTGATCCACGCCTATGGAACAGTGGGGAATCTTCCTCATTTACAGTTCCAATTGATGTGCGCAGTCTGCATAATAATACTTATACACTTTATTTAAAATGCAGTGATACCACCCTTAACCGCACAATACTATTTGCAAATACTCAGACGCCTACAGAATATGGATACGAGGTAGGGAATATCGGGGTATCAAGGGGGGGATGGACATTTGACTTACGGTAGGGTATACTTTAGTTAATTCAAATTACATTGCAAATATTGTGAAGAAAAAGAGACCAGCAATTGTTTATGTTGCCAGCGCAAAATATAAATTCTTAAGTCTTTTGTGCAAGATTCTTCCAGAGGCAGTGCGAGAAAAATCGTAGAAAAAATATATGGGTAAAGCTTTACTCATGCAGTTCCAGCGGCAGTCCGTCCGGGTCATGGAAGAAAGTCATCTTCTTTCCAGTATAATCGTCAACCCTAATCGGCTCACATTCGATTCCTACCTCTGTCAGCTCTTTCACCGTCTGATCAACGCTATCAACGCAAAACGCAAGGTGACGCAAACCACATGCCTCCGGGCGATTCACACGCTTCGGAGGGTTTTCCTCTCCGAAAATCTCCAACTCCGTAAGCTCATTGACACGAAGATCTAGCTTCCAGTCTTTACGCTCTGGGCGGTAGTTTTCTCTGATGACAGAGAATCCCAGCTTGTTCACATAGAAATCCTTTGCGGCTTCGTAGTTGGATACGATTATTGCAATATGATGTATTTTTGATAAATTCATTTTTTCTCACACTCCATCTCTTTTATTTTAATAGCTAAGCCAAGGGGACAGTAATTAAGCCGGATGCAAAATAAAGCAGCCACCACACTGTCCCCACTGGCTTTATCTGTTTTCGGCGTTTCCATTGTTAATGTAGTGCATGTAATAAGAAACATTATTATTGCCGAAAGCTGCTCTCAAATCTGCGTAACGATTCTTGTATGCAGTTACGTTAAATGATGCCTTTGCCTGGCGTCCCTCGCGCATTCCATTTTCTACAAAGTGCTTCAGATATTTCTTGGGATCATCGCCAAAGGCAGCTCGTAAGTCTGCATAGTTCTTTTTATAATACTCATAATCGTACACTAGCGAGTAATCTATGCCATTGTAAATAGCTGTGTCAGAGGCAGTATTGCCGCTGCCTCCAGTAGAAGTGTTGTTTCCAGTCACTTCAAAAGTAGCATTTCGATGCTCAGCTTTTCCATGCTCCATATAATGTGTATAATACAAAGCGGTATTGTTACCAAATGCTGCCTGCAGATCCTTGTAATTGTTCTTATAAATCTTTACATCAAAGTCCCTACATGCCTGACGTCCTTCTGCCATTCCATTCTGCAGAAAATGCTGGAAATACTTAGCGGAGTCATCGCCAAAGGCTGCTCGTAAATCTGCATATGCATTTCGATAGTAGATATAGTCATATACATCGGAGTATTTCTTTTCTTCGGCAGATGCTACATAACCAGTGTTGGTATCATCCTTCTTGTCATCAGAGGTGTTATCCTTACTGTCTTGAAGAACTTCCAGTCCATCGCGGCCCTCTTTTAAACCATATTCCAGATAGTGAGCTACATATGCATCATTGTTATTGCCAAAAGCCTTTCTCAGATCCGGATAATTGCCCTTATAAATGTCGATGCTGAAATCATCACATCCTTGTCTGCCTTCTTTAATGCCAAAGGTAATGAAGTGATTCAATGCAGCAGAAGAATCATTGCCAAATGCCGCCTTTAAATCCGGATACTTGTTCAGATAATATTCAGCATCAAATACCGGCGCATAATCCACACCATTGTATATGGCAGATGGACGTTCGCTTGGGAAGACTCCGTTTGTTGATCCATCCCATCCGGCTGCTTTTCCTTTAAGAAGGTAGTGTTCATAGTAAGCATCCAGATCGTCCCCATATTTTCTGCTTAGCTTTGGATAGCGCTTACGGTATGCAGTAACGTCAAAATCATCGAAGAACCCATCCTCAATTTCAACTCCACATCCAATGATTAAACGATATTCACGTGTAGACCCATCTTCTGCAATTGCAGTTATCGTGGTTACTTCTACCTTATGCGATAAATCACCAATATTGTTGAATGCTATATTTGAAGTATCGGCTGCTGCTTTTACCTGAACATTCGCATAAATAGTATTCTTGCCAACGTTATAATAGAAGTCCATCTGATCCTTATCAAAAGTTTTAATTATTTCTTGGTCGTTTACTGTTATTGAGTTCAGGCAGGTGTTTTGATTTTTATGTTCCACCGGCCTTGGTGAAGATTCTGGACGTTCTTCATAAACTGGAATCAGGAATACGAAATTATTATCCATCTGGCCAGTCGTACTATAGGAACGTCGCACCTGATTTCCTTCAGAATATGGAGCCATAATATTGGTCATGTACTGATGCCAGTATTTACCATTGAACTGTCCGTCATAATCAAACTTCTGCGCATAAAGTGTATTCTGGTTGCGAAGAATATACTGATTAGCAAATTTTAAGGAGCCACCAATCAATGCTTTTGATGGTGTATCCCAGGCACCTGTAGATACAGAACCGTCTGGAAGCATCATAGTGGAACCAGTCTGCGCTTCTTTTAAACCGTTTTGCAGAATTTCATCTCTAGTAGAACCGGTTGCCTGAATATTGAAATAGTTATACAGACCTTCATAGCCGGCATAAGTACCTGAAATCATGGCTGAGTTGCCTGATCCCTGCTCTTGTCTAACGCGGCTGGCAAGAGCAACCGGATTAATATTATACTTCTCTCCGACCCAGCAGAACAACCATGAATATGTATAATCAGTTCCTGGAACAGTTGCGTTTGACATAAAGCAATTTGCAAGAGTAGCTTCTACGGCAGCCTGGCTCTGATAGGACTCATAGGACAAAGACTCAAACATGAAAATATCGTTCTCATTTAAGAAGTTTCTTGGATCCATATAGTAACGTACTGTTTCCTCAGATGCGCCAGCCCAATTTGGTTCCCACTGTTTCCATGTATTAGTACGGAAATCATAATCTCTATCTAAAAATGAACGATATCCCTCGTTATAATACATGCTCACAAGAGCTCGTGCAGGTGTCCCCATCTGCTGATTAATTGCATATGAGAAAGAGTCGCCAACGTAAACTGGCTTAAAGATCCAGTTAGGATGTGCCTGATGAAGTGCGTTTAGTGCGGGCTGATAATCGGCAGGGAAACTCTGAGATTCATCCGTATCGAGCAACATTATTCCACTTTCGTCCAACTGCAAAGAATCTATACGAACATAACCTTCACTACTATAATCATTGACATCAAACATGATTCTGGCCCACACTGGCTCATCATTAAACAAGACAACACTTGTTACGTAAACTGAATATCCAGCCGGAAGTGAAGTGAATGCAACTGCGTCCTCTTTCCAACTGGTATAGATCTGAGCATCTGCGTTCAAGTATGCCTTTGAATAATAGGTTTCCTCAACACCTTCGCCAAGAACTTCTTCGGTACTCTCCTCTTCACTGCTTTCTTCTTCAGTGATTTCCTCAGATGTTTTCTCTGCCGAGGTATCTTCCGTATTATCTTCTACTGATGCAGTCTGAGTGGATTCCTCAATGCTTTCAGTGGTATGAATTTCACTTGTAGCAGGATTCTCAATAGCCTCTGATGAGGACGTCTCCTGTGAATTTTCAAATTCTTGTGGCTGCGTTGTCGCCTCTTCTGGTGCAGTGAATGGCAGAGTTTCCTGTGTCTCTGTTGGCACAGCTTCTGCTGTAGTTGAGGTTTCTGGAACAGTTGTCACTTCAATCGTGGTGCTTTCTTCTGGTGCAGTGAATGTTGTTTCTTCTGCAAATGCTGGCATTACACAGGTCTGCATAAGACCAACAGAAAGTAAATATATAGTTCCTTTTTTTAACATATGTCTTTTCATTAAGATATTACCAATAAAAACTAGCAACCACGATCAAGCAAAAAACACTTTTTCTGTGGTTTCATTATTTTTTGGCGTCTCCTTTCCTTACTTAAACAAATTTTTTGTGGCTGTTTAAGAACCTAACAGACAGCATACCTCTCAAACACGAATCATGTCAAGTGTTCGCTGCGGAAATGTGTAATTGGACGGCTCTGTTCCCGGTGGATACTCTGACAGCAGTAATCCCGTTTCACGTATTCTTCTTTGCTGCTAATATCATCGTTTTCTTTAACAACAGCAAGAACACCTGATAATCCGTGTCATCCTGAAAAATAACCATTCTGCGTATTCCCCTAGCCATTGCATGATAAGTTGCACCAGGATACCAAATTCTTTTTTGACGAATAATATCACCCTCTCTCCTGTATTTTATCATATACAATACTATCATTTACTTTTAATGTGGTCACTTTGCTTCCTGATCACAAAGCTCAACCTTTATCCTTTTCCCAAGAGCGCTAGCATATTTTTGCAACACAACTAATGTCGGTACTCTTGAACCGTTTTCAAAACGCGCAATATTTGCTGGCAATATTCCTGTAATATCTGCTATATCCTGCTGCGTTTTCTTCTGGTATTTTCTTTCTGCCACTAATTCTTCAATCAATGCAGATGACATTTGCAGCGTATTTTTCTGAATTTCTTCTGCATAAGCCATAAGCCGTTTTTCTCGTGCCTTTTTTTGTGTCCGATACTCTTCCATATTATTAGTCAGAGCGCTGTCCATCTCTTTTGTTTTTTCCTGCATATAATGCACATTCTTCCTTTGTCTGTTTTGTGTTATCATATCACGCATGATAGGTTTTTGCAAGAGCTTTTTCTTAGATCTCAAAGCTTTTATAAAACTTTTGATTTACTGAATCAAAAATTTCTTTTGATATGATCTCAGGGTGCAGCTGCTCTGCAAGATATTGATCTTTCTCTCCACGGTTATTTTTCCGTCTTCGATTTGGGAATCCATCTGTATAGGTCTTTTTCAGCAGCACATTTCCGATATACTTTTCATTGGTTAGAATCTTTACAACTGTCTGTGTGCACCATTTTTTCTTTCCTGATGGCGTTTGAATTTGCCGTTTCTCCAGTTCTTTTATGATGGAAAGAATACTTCCGCCACGAAGATAGAAATCAAAAATCAAACGAACAACTTCTGCTTCTTCCGGACAGATTTCTAAAGTGCCGTTCTCATTCTTTCTGTATCCGAAGCATCTCCGGTTATAAAGAAGCGATGTTCCATTTTGCGTTCGCTTTTCAATGCCCCATCGAATATTCTCACTGCGGTTATAACTTTCTTCTTGTGCATAGGCTTCAATTAAAGTGACAAGAAATTCGCTTTCACATTTTGAAGTGTCGATTTCTTCGTTCTCAAATATAATTCTGGCTCCAATGGCATTGAGTTCTCGAATCAGACGGATTGTTTCAGCAGTATTCCGTCCAAATCTGCTGACGCTTTTTGTTAGAATGGTATCAATGTTTCCTGACCTGCAATCTTTCAATAACCTCTGTAATTCTGGTCTGTTGTCATTTAATCCAGTATGAAAATCCAGATAAATATCAATCAGTATCCATCCTCTGCTGTGCAGAACTGTTCTTGTGAGATGAGATGCTTGGGCAGACATACTGCGAAGCTGCTCTGGCTGATTTGTACTTACTCTGCAATAAACACCAACTTTGGATAGCCGTGGTAATTCATGGCGAACTGGAATCTTCGTTACGTTTCTTTCATCCACGCTGTTTTTTCTCCTTTGTCTATTTTCAGTTCCCTGAATAGACTCATTATAGCACACCCTTTGGGAAAGAACAAGGGAAAATCTGCGTAAAATCTCTGTGGATTAGTCTACTTTCAAAAAAATTGTATCATTTGTAAAGTACGTCTAAAAAGCCCGTAATTTCGAGGATTTTGTATTATTTGTAGCGTAGGTTACACACCACATAACCGCACTGCACAAATGATACAATTGTGCAGTGCTTTCTTTTTGAAAAAAC
>OOIF01001539.1_pt1 | contig 18751 bp, 10 predicted proteins | sample 1691961 | NCBI WGS metagenome assembly OOIF01 (sample SAMN06348146, study PRJEB24527) | human gut metagenome | biome: human gut; feature: ankylosing spondylitis patient; material: feces | host: Homo sapiens | place: China | collected 2015-10 | reverse complement strand
CGTCACCTTCCTGCGGAACCTCAACCACGGCCTGAACGAGCGCTGGCCCACCGGCATCTACATGGCAGAGGACTCCACCAACTTCCTCAAGGTGACAGCTCCCACCCGCTACGACGGCGTGGGCTTCGACTACAAGTGGGATATGGGCTGGATGCATGATACGCTGGACTATTTTGCTACCCCTTTCGGTGAGCGGCCAAATGCCTACGGCAAGATCGTTTTCAGCATGCACTACTTCTACAACGAGCTGTATCTGCTGGCCTTGAGCCACGATGAGGTGGTACACGGCAAAAAGACCATCATCGATAAGCTGTGGGGCACCTATGCGGAAAAATGCGCCCAGCTGCGCACCCTCTATTTTTATATGTACATGCACCCGGGCAAGAAGCTGAACTTCATGGGCAACGAAATGGGACACTTCCGGGAGTGGGACGAAAAACGGGAGCTGGACTGGGACCTGCTGAAATACCCCTTCCACGATGCGTTCCAGAAATACTTTGCCCACCTGTGCCGGGTGTATTGCACTGAGCCTGCACTCTACGATGGCGAGTACAACCCCGACTGCTTTGAGTGGGTGGCCTGCGAGAGCCGCAGCGAGGGCGTGTACGCATGGCTGCGCAAGGGCCGGGGCGAAAACCTGCTGTGCATCATGAACACGCAGGACCACGCCCACAAAAAGTTCCCGCTGTATCTGCGCTTTCCCTGCAGTGCCGAGGAGGTGCTGAACACCGAATCCCCCGAGTGGGGCGGTGCACTGAAGGGCCGCCGCAAGACAAAGCTTCACACCACCGATGGCGGTGTGTTTGGTCGGGACTATACCCTTACAGTAGACCTGCCTGCCATGGGCAGCTGCCTGCTGCGCCTTGCGCCGGAGGCCCCGAACCCCGATGCGGCCCGCATCAGCGCCAACAAAGCCCTGAACGCAAAGCGCCGCGCTGCCCGCAGCACAAAGGCCACAGCCAATTCCAACAAGTAATATTCGTTTCAAAATGTCCCGTCTGCGTTCAAAGCGGCGGGACATTTTGTTGTTTTCCGTGCACAGCGGCTGGACAGTGCAGATTTTGCTTGCTATACTGTAGCTGTGATATTCTGCAGCTGAGAGGTTTTTGGGATGAGTGGAATCGTTTCCCGTCTGTCTGTCCTTGGCAAGGTCTGGCTGGGCCTTGCTGCCGGGGCACTGGCGCTTATTGTATTCGGCCTTGCCGCACCGGGCAGCAGCCTGTTTTTCCCGCTGGTGAGCCTGTGGTGCAATGCAGCACTGTTTGCACTGGCGCTGCTGGTGCTGCGCCGGGCCGGTGTGGAGCTGGACCTGTTCCACAAGGCGGTGCTGGTGGGCCTGTGGGCAGCGGCCGTGCTTTACTTTTACTGGACCCTCGGCAGCCGCACCTTCCTCTACCACTGGGACTACGTAAACTACATTCTAAAGCAGTATCATGCCGAAGCCGCCTTTGCCCAGAGCACAGGCGCAGGCTTCCGGTTTCTCCTCGATTCCATCACCGAGGACTACACCAGCTTCATCACCCTGTTCACCGAGTTTCCGTTCTGCCTGAGCGGCAAGACCGGCGACGACTACGCATTCTGTCAGGTATTCAGCGTACTGCCCAGCCTGCTGGTGCTGCTGGCGGGCCTGACGGTCAAGGTGGGCCGGATGCTACGGGTAAAGAACCGGTTCTGGTATTTCCTCATCGGCTTTTCGTGGTGCGCTACCTTCCCGTTCGTGCGCATGTCGGCGGTGCTGGGCCAGCCGGACTGGTTCGGGCTGATTTTTGCCTTCATGCTTATGCTGCTCACACTGGACTACCGCTTTGACGGCATCGACCTGCCCCGCTATCTGCTCATCTTCGCCGCCACGGCGGGCATCATCCTCACCCGGCGCTGGTACTTATATTTTGTGGTGGGCTACTGCTTTGCCTACGTGCTGATGCTGGCAGTTTCCAGCATCCGGCTGGCAAAAGATGGCCAGCCCAGCCGCGCTGTGCACCGCATGGTACGGCTGGTGGTGTTCGGCCTGTGTGCGGCCGGGGCCATGGTGCTGCTGCTTCTGCCCATGGTGCGCAAAATTTTAAGCTTTGACTACGCCGGGCGCTACTCTTACTACAACTTCGGCGGCATCACGCTGGAGCTGGCCGCACAGACACTGCGCATCGGTTTGCTGAACTTCATCCTCATCGGAATGGGGCTGTGGTTTGCCGCAAAACGCCGTCTGCCTGCCCTGCCCTGCCTTGCAGGGGCAGAGCTGCAGGTGAGCCTTGTGCTGTTTACCCGGGTACAGAACACCGGCTCCCACCAGATGCTACTGTTCGTGCCTGGGTGGCTGCTGCTGTTCCTCGTTGGTTCCGCCGCACTGGCCGACGGCCTGAAAAAGCACACCGCCGTCAAGCTCTGCTACTGGGGCTTTACCATGGTGTTTGCGGTGTCCGTGCGCTGCTCGCCGCTGACCACCGTTGCTCTGCCGGGCTTTGTGGTGGATCATTTTCCCCTCAAGGCCGTGTCGGAATTCGTCCGGCTGGACAAGCTCACCTACGACCGCACCGATGCCGCCCAGATCCAGCGCGTGGACGACTGGATCGATGCCCACTGCGATGCGGAAAAGGGCGAGTTCGCCTACATGATCCCCCACGATATGCTGTACAACTCGGACATGTTCCAGTACGCCGCCCTGCCGGACATCCAGCTGCAGGGCAAGCTGGCCGCCGGCATCTCCATCCCGGGCACCCACGAGTTCCCGGTGCGGTTCTTTGAGGCGAAGTACGTGCTCACTGCAGAGCCGCTCCCCCAGACCTTTGTCAGCGGCGGTGAGCTCTCCGGCCGGTGGAATGCCCTCTTCTGCGCCGCGCGGGATGAGCACTTTACGCAGGCCGCCAGCTTTGACATGGGCAACGGCACCGTGTTCACCGTGTGGGAGCGCACCGAGCCTGCCGACCGGGCTGAGGTGGAATATTATCTGAATGCCTTCGCGCAGGAGGATGCCCTCTACCCCGAAATGTTCTCGCAGGTGGCGGAAGCCTGGCTTGCCGGACATGGACTTTAAATTGCAAACGCTTTGGATATAAAAGGAGTATTTCCCATGGAACAGAATGCAAACGCCCTGCCCAAGGTCACGCTGGGCCAATACAAGGGGCTGGAATTCACCCGCCGGGTGCGCCCGGTATCGGAAAAGGCCGTGGAGCTGGAGGCGGCGAACCTCACCCGCACCCACGCCCCCTTTCTGCCGGTGGAGCTGCCCGCCGCACGCGGGATGCGTGTAACGCTGGATTTTGAGGGCTTCATGGACGGCGCACCCATCCCGGAAAGCAAAATGGAAAATGTGACCGTGGTGCTGGGCACCGGTCAGCTGATGCCCGCCGCCGAGGATGCCGTGTACGGCCACAGGGCAGGCGAGAGCTTCCGGTTCGATTTTACCTATCCCGCCGAGTTCCGGGTGCCGGAGCTTTCCGGCAAAACAGCACAGTTCGCCATCACCCTGCACACCGTGGAGCAGAAGCAGCCTGTACCGCTGGACGATGCCTTTGCCAAGACACTGGGCTTTGATACGGTGGATGCCCTGAAGGAGAGCATCCGCGAAAAGAAGCGCCGCTCCCACGAGGCCAACGCCGACCGCATTGCCGGTGCCGCCCTGCTGGATATGGCCGGGGCGAACCTGACGGCGGAGCTGAACGGTGCTGTTCTGGATCAGAACGCGGAGAGGGACATGAACGCCCTGCGCGACCGGCTGCGCCGCAGCAAGATGACCATGGAGCTGTACTGCAAGGCAGGCCAGACCACACCGGACGAGGTGCGCGCCGCCTTCCGCCGGGACGCAGAGCGCAAGATGCGCAGCATCCTTGCCGTGCGGGCCATTGCCGAAGCAGAACAGATCACCGTGTCCAACGCCGAGGTGGATGCCGAATACGCCCGCCTTACCAAGCTGCACGATACCCCGGAAGCCGAGATCCGCAATGTGCTCAGCCGGGACGCTGTGGCCTCTGCCGTGACCACTCAGAAGGTGCAGCGTTTCCTGATCGACCACGCAAACATCACTTCGGTTGTGGAAAAGGAGTAAACTATGGGCTTTTTTACACGCACCGCGATGGATATGCTGATGAAAACTACCCATCCCGAGATCAACCGCCGCCAGTGCTGGAACCTGCATCCCCATCGCAAGCCCTGCACCGAGTGCAAGGATATCTGCCCCTATGGTGAACAGATCTTTACCCGCCCGAACCTTGTGAAGGACTGGGACCCCTGTACCGAGTGCGGCCTGTGCGTCTCTGCCTGCCGCAGCGGCTGCATCATCCCTTCGCCGGAGCAGGTGCAGCGGGACACCTCTGCCGCCGATACCGACAATGACACCATCTGGATCGGCTGTGAAAAATCCACCCGCAAAAATAGCGTGGTGCGCACCTGCATTGCGGCCCTCACATGGGAGACGCTGGCCTACCTTGCCCTGAACAAAAAGATCGTGCTGGACCTGACCCCCTGCGGTGAATGTGAGAACGACCTGTGCGCCGCCCAGCTGCGCAAGGAGCTGACAAGGCTTGTGGATTTCTTTGGCCAGCCCATGTTCGAGGCACGGTTCACTCTGGCCTACGAGCAGGACGAAGCGCCCTATCACGTAAAGGAGCTGAGCCGCCGCGAAATGTTTGAGCAGGTGAGCCACGGCTCCAAGAGCGGCACCAAAAAGCTGCTGCAGATGCTGCCCGGCCTGCACAGCGAGGACGACGGCGGTGTGGATTTCCGCCTTTTGCTGCACCAGCGCACAAAGCAGCTGAAGGCATCCATGGAAACGCCGCTGAAGTACGGCTACTACCTGCCCAACTTTACCGATAAATGCTTTGGCTGCGGCAAGTGCGAAAAAGCCTGCCGCGCCGGTGCGCTGAAGCTGGAGGACCTGCCCGACGGCCAGACCCGCATCGTCATCACGCCGTGGAAGTGCAGCGAGTGCGAGGTGTGCGTGGCCTCCTGCTCCAACCATGGCATCAACGGCATGAAGCTGCGCCAGCTCACCACCCTTGGCCCGGTAAGTGTACACAAATGCACCAAGACCCTGTGCAAGGAATGCGGCAAGCCCATTGCGCCGGGCAGTGTGGATGGTGTGTGCACCGTGTGCCGCATCAAGGCCCGCACCAAAAAGCGGCAGGAAGAAGCCGCTGCCAAGGCAAAGCAGCTGCGGGAGGAGCGGGAAGCCAAAAAGGCTGCCGAGGAGGCCGCAAAGGCAGCAGAGGAAGCCGGTGCCGCTGTTTCTGCCGAGACCGCTGCCGCCCCCGCGGAAACCGCCGTGGCCGCTGCCGTGCCTGCTGCGGCCGGTTCCGTCATCACAGCACTGACCCCGGAAAAAGCAGCCCCCGCCGCGCTGGACGAAGCCCCTGCTGCCGCACCGGAAAACACCGCAGAAAAGGATGTGCCCGACACACCGAAAAACGATTGACGGCGCACAGATTCAATGCTATACTGACCATAAGACCACGCACCGTGGCCACCGACTGTTACAAAGGGGTAACGGAGCTATTTCCGTTACCCCTTTCTTATCCCAAAGCACGAAGCAAGCTTTTGCCAAGATCTTACGAAAGAAGGATTTTACTATGGCTCATTCCATCTCCCGCCGCCAGTTCCTGCAAGGCAGCGGCGCAGCCGTCCTTTCTGTAGCAGCGGCTGGTCTGCTGAGCAGCTGCGGCGGCTCTTCCGCTTCCAATGGCGGCAGCACCGGCGCTGCCGGCAGCAGCTCCACCTACACCGTGCTGTATTCCCGTCAGCCCGCCACCCTGAACTATCTGGTCTGCTCAGCTGACCCGGACCTTTACCACGGCACCCAGTGCATCGACACGCTGGTGGAGTACGACAACTGCGGCAAGATCCGGGAGGGCCTTGCCACTGCTTGGGAGTGGGATGCCGACAGCCTGACCTGGACCTTCCACCTGCGGGATGAGAACTGGGTGAACTGCAACGGCGAGGTGCTTGGCCCTGTGACCGCGCAGGACTTTGTGGATGCGCTGGCCTATGTGCTGGACCCGGACTACGCATCCTCCACTGCAAGCCTTGTCACCCCCTATGTGGCCGGTGCGGACGACTACTATAACTACTGCGTTTACCGCAACAACGCCAATAACGGCACCGTGGCCGAGGACGGCACCACCTACGCCATTGATGCCAACGGCACCGTGACCGCCGCTGCCGCCGACGGCACCAACACCGAATACCCGGCTGTGGATTTTTCCACAGTGGGCGTGAAGGCTGTGGACGACCACACCCTGACCTACACGTTGAACTTCGACTTTCCTGGCTTCCTCAGCCTGTTGAGCTATGCTCCCTACGAGCCTGCCTACGGCCCGCTGCTGGAGGAGTTTGCCGACCAGTTCTGCACCAGTGCCGAGACCGCCTGCAGCTGCGGCGCGTTCTATCTGGCCGAGTACACTCCGCTGGAAAACTGGGTGATGAAGAAGAACCCCGAAAACTACGATGCCGACAGCGTTTACATCGACACGGTGCGCTACATCTACAATCAGGAAGAGCTGATCAGCGGCCCGGAGATGGTCAAGCGCGGCGAGATCGATCAGGCTACCATCAGCTCCGACATTCTGGACAGCTGGCTGGCCGACGACACCACCAAGGACATGGTTTCCATGGAGCGCCCGGAAACCGGCAAGAGCTACTTCTACATCTTCAACTTCCTGCCCTACCGCCACGAGTTCTCAAACTGGACCGTGACCGGCGTGGATGCCCAGTACGAGCCGGACAATTGGGCCAAGGCCATCAACTCCACCAACTTCCGCAGGGCTTTCCTGTATGCCATCAATCCGTCTGTGACGCTGGCCGTCACCGCGCCGGAAGGCTACGATAACTACAAGCTGCACACCATCACTCCGCCGTCCTTCTGTGCCAACAGCAAAGGCGTGGATTATACTGAGTGCGGCGGCCTTGCAAACCTCTCCGACTTCTTTGACGAAGCCAAGGCCAAAGAGTACCGTGATGCCGCCGTGGAAGAGCTGACCGCCGCCGGTGTCACCTTCCCCATCAAGATCCAGTATCCGTACAACCCCGCTGTGGTGGACTGGGACAAGCAGTGTCAGGTGTTCAAGCAGCAGGTGGAAGCCGTGCTGAACGACGGCTTCGACTTCATCAGCATCATCATCACGCAGGGTCCGTCCGACAACTTCCTGAACGCGGTGCGCCGGGTGGGTGCCTACCAGCTGATGTCCTACTACTGGGGTGCCGATTACTCCGACCCCGAGACCGAGGTGTACCCCTTCTATCAGGAAGCCGGCGACCGCGGCACCTGCTACAGCTTCCTGCGCACCGGCGTGGAGGACGGCATCGTGACCGGCGAGACCGCCGAACTCGTGATGCAGTACATGTCCATGGTGGAGAACGCCAAGACCATCACCGAAGATCTGGATGCCCGGTACGAAGCCTTTGCGGATGCCGAAGCCTTCCTCATTGAGAACGCGCTGGTCATCCCGCTGGGGATGCCGGTGCCGCCTTACATCGCCACCCGCCTGAACCTGTGGGAGGGACAGTACGCGCCTACAGGCCTTTCCACCAACCGTCTGAAGGGCGTGCACATCCTCGACCACTATGTTTCCATGGAGGAGTATAACGCCAACCGGGATGCGCGGTAAAAACTGAATCGGAAACTCCCCCAGTCTGCTGCGCAGACAGCCCCCTCTGGGATGGGGCCTCTGGCGAAACCGGAAACTTTCCCGTCATGCCAAGGGCTCCCTCCCCGAGGGAGCTGGCTTTGCGCAGCAAAGGCTGAGGGAGTTTTTGTTTGCTCCTCATTTTCCCGCAAAAACTCACAAATCCCTTTCCAAAAGGCGCAATTTGCGGTATGCTATATTTACTTGTATTTCAATCGAAAAGAGAGGTGCACAGCTATGGTGCAATATCTCGCAAAACGCATCGGGCGTTCCATTCTGACCCTGTTCGTCATTGTGACGCTGGTGTTCTGCCTGCTGCGGCTCATGCCGGTGGAAGGCTACTTTGCAAACTACGAAAAAATGACCGAGGCACAGATCCAGGCCGGTTTGCAGTCCATGGGCCTGCTGGACCCGCTGCCGGTGCAGATCGGCCATTTCTGGCGGGATGCGCTGCACGGTGATCTGGGCGTGAGCCACATTTACAAGCTCAACGCTCCCGTGACCAAGATCCTTGCCCAGAAGCTGCCCATTTCCATCGAAATGGGTGTGCTGGCCATGCTGCTGAGCCTTGTGCTGGGCATCCCGCTGGGCCTTGTCATGGGCCGTTATAAGGGCCGCTGGCCGGATAAGCTGGGCACGGCATTCATCGTGCTCATTCAGGCGGTGCCTGCGGCAGTGTACTTTTTGTATATCCAGATGTACGGCACCACCGCCATGGGCGTGGGCCTGCTGTTCGATGCCGCCAACTGGCGCTATTGGGTGCTGCCGGTGTGCAGCATGAGCCTTGCAAACCTTGCGTTCTACGCCATGTGGCTGCGCCGCTATATGGTGGACGAGAGCAACAAGGACTACGTCAAGCTGGCCCGTGCCAAGGGTGTGAGCGAAAGCAATATCGCGCTGCATCATGTGTTCCGCAACGCCATGGTGCCGCTGGTGCAGTACATTCCCTCCGCATTCCTGAACACCGTCGTCGGCTCCATCTACATCGAAAGCCTGTACAGCATCCCGGGCATGGGCGGCCTGCTGGTCACCTGTGTGCAGCGCCACGACAACACCATGGTGCAGGGCATCGTGCTGCTGTACGCCTGCGTGGGCATCATCGGCCTGATTTTGGGCGATGTGCTCATGGTGCTCATTGACCCCCGCATCAACTTTGGCAAGAAAGAAGGTGGACGCTGATGCTCTCTTTTCTGAAACGCGAAAAATCGAAGCAGCTGGAGGATAAGCTGAATGCTGCTCAGGCAAAGCGCCGCACCGGCTGGGAAGATCTGCCGGAGGATGAGCTGTTCACCCCCGCCGGGTTCAGTGAGGAACAGGCCGAAGCCACCGCCAGCTCCAACTACAGCTACTGGGGCAGCACCTTCCGTGCCTTTTTCAAGAACAAGTTCGCCGTGACCCTGCTGATCGCGCTGGCAGCTGTGGTTGCCTTTGCATTCATCCAGCCCCACCTGCCCGGCCAGGCTGACCCGAACCTGTGCGCCGTGGACCCTGTGACCGGCATTCAGTACCGCAACATCGCCCCCGGGCAGGACGGCTTTATCTGGGGTTCCAACTCCATCGGTCAGGACCTGTGGACACGCATCTGGGCCGGTGCACGCACCAGTCTGACTATCGCCTTTTTCGTGGCCCTCATCGAAGCTGTGGTGGGCATTACCGCCGGTGTGCTGTGGGGCTATGTGCGCGGGCTGGACTTTGTGTTCACCGAGTTGTACAACATCTTCGATAACATTCCCACCGCCATCGTGCTGATCCTCATTTCCTATGTAGCCACCCCCAGCATCTGGACCATGGTCCTTGGCATGGCCATCAAGGGCTGGATCGAAATGGCACGCTTCATCCGCAATCAGATCCTCATCATCCGCGACCGGGATTACAATGTGGCATCCCGCTGCATCGGCACGCCCACCATCCGCATCGTGCTGCGCAACCTGCTGCCGTATCTCGTCTCGGTCATCATGCTGCGCATGGCCCTCACCATCCCGGAAGCCATTGGCAACGAGGTGTTCATCACCTACATCGGTCTGGGCCTGTCCGTGGAGACCCCCTCGCTGGGCAACCTGGTCAACGACGGCCGCAAGGTGATGATGCAGGCCGGGCTGCGCTACCAGCTGCTGTACCCCACCCTCATCCTGAGCTTTGTTACCATTGCGTTCTATCTGATCGGCAACGCCTTCTCGGATGCTGCCGATCCGAAGAACCATCTGCAGTAAGGAGGGGATATCATGGAACACAACCAGCTCATTCTCTCCGCAAAAGATGTCAACATCCAGTTCAACCTGCGTGGAAAAGTGCTGCATGCCATCCGCGGCATCGATCTTGACCTCTATCAGGGAGAGGTGCTTGCCATCGTAGGCGAGAGCGGCTCCGGCAAGAGCGTGTTCACCAAGAGCTTCATGGGCCTTCTGGATGCCAACGGCTCCATCACCAGCGGCACCATTGATTACTACGGTATGGCAGAGGGTACACCGCTACGCCTTTCTGACCTCAGAACCGAAAAGGACTGGCTGCGGGTGCGCGGCCGAGAGATCGCCATGATCATGCAGGACCCCATGACCAGCCTGAACCCGCTGAAGACCATCGGGGCACAGATCATGGAAGCCGTTGCCCTGCATCAGGGCTTAAAGGGTGCTGCCGCCAAGGAAAAAACGCTGGAATACCTGCGGGATGTGGGCATCTCTGACCCGGAAAAGCGCTTTAAGCAGTACCCGCACGAGTTCTCCGGCGGCATGCGCCAGCGTGTGGTCATTGCCATTGCAGTGGCCTGCAGCCCCAAAATTCTGATCTGCGACGAGCCTACCACCGCACTGGACGTGACCATTCAAGCCCAGATTTTGCAGCTTTTGAAGGAGATGCGGTTCAAGTACGATCTGACCATCGTCATGATCACCCACGATCTGGGCGTTGTGGCAAACATTGCAGACCGCGTGGCTGTGATGTACGCAGGCGACATCGTGGAGATCGGCACTGCTGACGAAATTTATTACGATCCCCGCCACCCCTATACATGGGCACTGCTTTCCAGTATGCCCCAGATGGGCGTGAAGGGCGAGGACCTGTTCAACATCGTAGGCACACCGCCAAACCTGTTTGCGGAAATTCGCGGTGATGCTTTTGCCCCCCGCAACCCGCAGGCGCTCAAGATCGATTTTGTCAAGCGCCCGCCTTACTTTACCGTATCCCCCACCCACAAGGCCAAGACATGGCTGCTGGACCCCCGGGCACCCAAGATCGAGCCGCCTGCTGCGGTAAAAATGCTGCGAGAGGAGGGGCTGTAAGATGGAAAATAAACGCGAAGTTCTTGTGGAAGTGAACCACCTGAACGTAACCTACGGCTCCGGCAAAAAAGCATATGAAGCTGTGCAGGATGCCAACTTTAAAATTTATAAGGGCGAGACCTTCGGCCTTGTAGGCGAAAGCGGCAGCGGCAAAACTACCATTGGCCGCGCCATCCTGCGCATCCTGCCCACCTCCGGCGGCGAGATCCTCTATAAGGGTCAGAAGATCAACGGCAGAATTTCCCGCCAGCTGGACAGGCAGATCATCAAAGAGATCCAGATGATCTTTCAGGACCCGCAGTCCTCGCTGAACGAGCGCGCCAAGGTGAGCTATATCGTGGGCGAGGGCCTGCAGAACGTCCGGCCTGATCTTTCCACCGCCCAGCAGGAGGAAAAGGTGCGTCAGGCTCTGCTGGACGTGGGTCTGCTGCCGGAATTTGCCTCCCGCTTCCCGCACGAATTTTCCGGCGGACAGCGCCAGCGCATCGGCATTGCCCGGGCCCTGATCGTGGAGCCGGAGTTCATCGTTGCCGATGAGCCCATCAGCGCACTGGATATGTCCATCCGTGCACAGGTGCTGAACCTGCTGCGCCGCCTGCAGAAGGAACGCGGCATCACCTACCTGTTCATCGCCCACGATCTTTCCGTGATGCGCTACATCTCCGACCGCATCGCCGTCATCCACAAGGGCCGCATCGTGGAGCTGGCCGAAGCTGAAGAGTTGACGGTCCACGCCATCCACCCCTATACCCGCAGCCTGCTTTCCGCCATTCCCATGCCGGACCCCCGCCGGGAGCGGCAGAAAAAGCTGCTGGTGTACGACCCCGCCATGCACGACTACTCCAGAGAGGCCCCCCAGTGGCGCGAGCTGCGGCCTGCGCATTTTGTGCTGTGCAGCGCCGCCGAGGCGGAGCAGTGGCTGCCGCGCTAACCCCTGACATTTCGGGCTGAATCGTTGTTTTACGGCTCTTTTACGCAACGTTCATAGTTTATTCCTTGACATTCTCAGACAGCTCCACTACAATAGAATCTGCATCATTGATTCTGATTTTTGAGTTATTAGCTTGTTCTGACCGACGGCTTTCATCTTTCTTGCAAAGCTGTCGGCTTTTAGCAATGAAAAGAAGAAAGAAAAGAGGACTTTATTCTATGACTACTGAACAGCGTGAACCGCTCTATGCGTCCACTGCGAAGCCCTGGCTGAAGTACTATGACCAGAAATACATCGACATGCCCCTGCCCAAGTGCAGCGCCTTTGAGTTTCTGTGCCATCAGAACAAAAACCACCTGAGCGAGACCGCTCTGGAGTATTATGGCCGCAAATTCACCTTTGCAGACCTCTTTGTGAATGTCAAGAAAACCGCGGCCGCCTTCCGTGCTCTCGGCGTGAAGAAGGGCGACATCATCACCGTTGTCAGTGTGATGACCCCCGAGGTGATCTATGCCTTCTACGCTGTCGATATGATCGGTGCAACGCTGAATCTGGTGGACCCGCGCTACAGCGTTGAGGGTATCCACGAATACATCGAGGAGGTGGATTCCCGCCTGCTGATCTGCCTGAATGTGACCTATGAGCGCTGCCACAAGGCAGAAAAGCGCACCAATGTGGAGCGCGTTCTGGTCATCAGCCCCGCAGACTCCCTGCCGCTGCATCTGGCCGTCGGCTACAAGCTGACCAACCCCGATAAGAACCGCTACAAGTCCAATGTGATCCACTGGAAGGACTTTATTGCACAGGGCAAGGATCAGAGCATGAACGCCGAACCCTACGACCCGCAGCACGCCTGCGTGGTGGTGCACACCGGCGGCACCACTGGTTCGCCCAAGGGCGTTATGCTGACCGACGACAGCTTCAACTCTCTGGCCCACGAATTCATCGCCCAGAGCAACCTGTTCTGCCGCGGCCAGAAGCTGATGAACGTCATGCCTCCGTTCATTGCCTACGGCTATGCCTGCGGCGTGCACATGCCGCTGGTCATGGGCCTGCACGTCGTCATCATCCCCAATCTGGACCCCGACAAGCTGGGCGCACTGATCTGGAAGCACAAGCCCGAGCACATGTTCGGCGTTCCGGCCCACTACCAGCAGATGGCAGCTTCTCCGCTGCTCAAGAAGAAGAAGGATCTCTCCTTCATCCGCAACTATGCCGCCGGCGGCGACTCGCTGCCGCTGGGCGCTGAGCTGACTGTGAACGAGTTCCTGAAGGCGCACAACGTGGAATATCCGCTGGCCAAGGGCTACGGCATGACCGAGGTCGCCTCTGCCGCTACCGTTGCCGCCGGCAACGTGACCAAGCCCGGCAGCGTGGGCATCCCCATGCTGAACACGGTGGTGTCCATTTTTGAGCCTGGCACCGAGACCGAACTGCCCATCGGTGAGCGCGGCGAGATCTGCATCTGCACCCCCACCGTCATGAAGGGCTACTACAATAAGCCCGAGGAGACCGACATGATCCTGCGCCGCCATGCAGACGGCCAGATCTGGGCACACACCGGCGATGTCGGCTACATGGACGAGGACGGCTTTGTGTATCTGGATTCCCGCATCAAGCGCATGATCATCCGTCACGATGGCTTCAAGGTGTTCCCGTCCATGATCGAGAACGTCATCAGCCGCCATCCGGCCGTGCATCAGTGCTCGGTGGTGGGCTGCACCGATAAGGACCATGTGCAGGGCCGTCTGCCTTTCGTGTATGTGGTGCTGGACCCGGAGGCCGACAAGAAGAAGCGCCAGATCGTGCGGGAGCTGCGCCAGCTGTGCAAGGAAGAGCTGCCGGAGTATGTGCAGCCGGTGGGCTACAAGTTCATCTCCGAAATGCCCTTTACCCCTGTTGGCAAGGTGGACTACCGCAAGCTGGAAGAAGAGATCACTCCCCGCGATTACTGATCCTGAACTTCACTCTGTAATTTTTCAGACACTGAGCTCTCCCGAAAGGGAGAGCTTTTTTGTATGGGAGAAACCGCAGAATACGGGCGCAGCGATGACCGCAATTTTTTGAATTTTGTCAGTTGACAATTTTTACTTTCCATTTTATCATAGAGACAACAGCTGTGCCGCACAGGTGCAGTCATTCCAGAAAGAAGGAATTACAATGAAAAACAAAAAGTTTGCCAGCTTTCTGGCCGCAGCGGCAGCGCTTGTGCTGCTGGCCATGCCTGCATTTGCTGCCGACGAACAGACGGAGCTGCCTGCCGCCGAAGCGGCAGAGGTGCAGCAGGAGCAGACCGCAGCGCCTGCCGAGCAGGAGACCGCCCTGCCCGCCGATGCCCAGACAGCCGGCGAACCGGAGCAGCAGCTCACCTATGTGGCGCTGGGCGACAGCATCACCTCCGGTGTCGGCCTTGCCGATATGAAATACAACATCGCCCAGATCGGCTACGATCTGCAGCCGAACTTTGAGGGCTACTCTTCCCAATGCTACACCGCCCTTGTGGGCAAGGGCCTTGGGCTGGACCGCCAGCACGCCATCAATCTGGGCCTGCCCGGCCTGATGAGCCCTGACATGGTGGATATGGTGCAGAACAGCGCCATGCCCAAGATGAATCAGGCTTCCGGCTCGTACTACGTCTACCCGGAATATCAGGAATATCTGCGCAAGGCCGATATCATTTCCATCCAGATCGGCTCCAACGACGCGCTGGTGCCCTGCATCGTAGGTCTGGGCGAGGCCACCAACTGGAAGAGTGAGCAGCTGGCCGGGCTGATGGTCAGCGGTGCCCTGCGTGATTTCAACTTCCAGAAGCTGGGGCTCTTCCTCGAAGCGCTGAACCGTATGACCCTTACCTTTGACGAGAGCCGCGCCACCAACCGCCTGCTGTTCCGCGGCATGGATGAGATCTGCGATCAGGCCTATACCAATGTGACCAACAGCCTGCCGCAGATTGTGGCCGGTATTCGCGCACTGAACCCGGATGCCAAAATCGTGCTGCTGGGCTATACCAATCCCGTGCCTCTGCTGCCCGCATGGAACCGCTATTTCAGCAAATTGAACCGCTTTGCCAAAGACCTTGCCGCACAGGAAGGTCTGATCTATGTGGACATTCCCCGCACCCAGACCGCTGCGGACGGCCACCCCACCGTTAAGGGCCACCAGTACATTGCAAACCAGATTTTGAATGCTCTGAAGTGAGCTTTCCATCAAAAAAGCCTGTCTCATTTTTGCGAGACAGGCTTTTTTGTTTGCGCTGTTCTGTTTTCAGCTCAGCCGGCCGCTTTCCACCGAAAAGCTGATATCTGCCGCAGCCATGGTAGACTTGCGGTGGGAGACCAACAGCACCGTTTTGTCTTTGCACTCTGCCCGCACAGCCTTGAGGATCACGCCCTCATTCAGGCTGTCCAGATTGGAGGTAGGCTCGTCCAGCAGCAGAAACGGTGCATCATGCAGGAAGGCACGCGCCACACCGATACGCTGGCGCTCGCCGCCGGAAAGGGCACCGCCCAGCTCACCCACCGGGGTATCATAGCCCTTGGGCAGGCTGTGGATAAAGCCGTCCAGCGCAGCCTTTTTGCAGGCTGCTTCCACCTCTTCCCGGGTGGCATCCCGCTTTGCAATGCGGATGTTGTTCTCAATGGTATCGTCGAACAGCTCGGTCTCCTGCGTCACAAGGCTTTCCTGTTCGCGCAGGGCGGCGGTGTTCACGCGGCGGATATCCTCTGCGCCAAAGCGGATGCTGCCGCTGGATACATCCCAGAAGCGCATCAGCAGCCGCAGGAAGGTAGACTTTCCGCTGCCGGAGCGGCCGGTGATGCCCACGATCTTCTTTTCCGGAATGGTCAGGCTCAGGTCATGCAGCACTTCCTCATTGGCATAGGCAAAGTTCACATGCTCTGCCGCAGCACCTGCAAATGCGGTGTCTGTGCCGTCGGTCACATCGGCGGTGATGGGCTGTTCGTCCAGCAGGTCCAGCACGCGGTCTGCGCTGGCGAACACCTGCGTCAGGCTGGCACCAAGGTTTGCCAGCGCCACCACCGGGCCAAAGGAGCTGAGGGCCGAAAGGGTGCACACCAGTACGCCCTCCACGCCCATTTTACCGCTTTGGTAAAGGTTCAGGCTCACACCCAGCACGGCCAGCACCGTGAGCAGGATCAAGGTGTTCGTGATGGCCACGGTCAGGCCCTCGCGGTATTTCATCGCCTTCTGCTTTTCGCCCAGCATCTCACTGTGGGCCGTGATGCCCTCGGCGCGGGCTGCGGTGTCCTGATACTGCAGGGTATCCTTCAGGCCGCGCAGGCTTTCCAGCACATAGCTGTTGGTATCGGCCAGTGCCTGACGGTACTCCCGGGCGGCACGGTCGCCGCGCTTTGCGCTCCACACCGGCAGGGCCACGCCCACCAGCAGATAGCCCGCCAGCAGCACCAGCGCAGGCAGGATGTGCCAGCTGCCCACAAAGCCCGTCATGCCGATGACGCAGATGCACGCGATGCAGATAGGCGAAATGGTATGGGCATAGAACACCTCCAGCGCTTCGATGTCGGCGGTGATGAGCGAGATCAGGTCGCCGCGGTCACGGCCTTCCAGCTTTGCAGGGGTCAGACGGCGCAAGGCGCCGAACACCTTATCGCGGATCAGGGCCAGCAGCTTGAAGGCGATATAGTGGTTGGATGCCTGCTCTGCATAGCGCAGAACACCGCGCAGCAGGGCAAACACCAGAATGCATGCAAAGGCCGTGCCCACGGTTTTGAGCGGACTGGCAAAACCCAGCGCACGCAGGATGCCAAAGCCGCCAAAGATCGTAATGAAGGTGGCGCAGAAATGGCCTGCCACACCCATCACGATCGCTGCCAGCATGACGGGCAGCATGGGCTTTACCAGCACGATCAGCCGTCCCACAATGGCAAAGGGGCTGCGGCGATTGATTTTATTCATATCAGGCATCCTCCTCTTCCAGTGTTTCCAGCTGCCGCTGTGCCAGATACAGGCGGCTGTAAGCCCCCTGCCGGGCCAGCAATTCGGCGTGGGTGCCCTGCTCGATCACACGGCCATTGCTCATTGCATAGATGCAGTCGCTGTGCACCACATTGGCCAGACGGTGCGAAATGAGGATGATCGTCTTTTTTCCGGCCAGACTGTGGATGGCCTGCATGATATCGTTCTCGCTCTCGGCATCCACGTTGGAAGTGGCTTCGTCAAACAGGTAGATGGGCGTATCGTGCAGCAGGGCGCGGGCCATGGCAAGGCGCTGGCGCTGACCGCCGGAAAGATTGCTGCCGCCCTCATGCAGAGCGGTCTGCAGGCCGTTCTGGCTGCGGCAGAAATCGGCCAGATTCACCTGTTCCAATGCCGCCCAGAGCTGTGCCTCGTCCGCGTCCGGCTTTGCCATGCGCAGGTTGCTCTCCACCGTACCCTTGAAGATGGCGGCGTTGTGGGGCACCAGCGTCAGGGTGCGCAGACGCTGTTCCTGCTGCAGCTCCTGCACCGGCACGCCGCCCAGCGTCACGCTGCCGGTATAGCCGGTGCGGCTGCCGGACAGCAGCGCCGCAATGGTGCTTTTACCGCAGCCACTCTCACCCACCAGCGAGACAAAGCTGCCCTGCGGAATGGTAAAGGAGACATCGTTCAGGATGGTGCGGTCCTTCTCGTAGCCAAAGGTGACATGCTCAAGCTTCAGAGTCGTATTCTCTCCGGGCACGCGGTCGCCGTCGGCAGGCTCTTCCGCTGCCAGAAGCTTGAAGATCTTCTCTGCCGAAGCGGCACCGTTCATGGCAATGTGGAAGTAGCTGCCCAGCAGCCGCAGCGGCAGGAAAAAGTCCGCCGCCAGCAGCACGATGGTCAGTGTGGCGGTCAGGGTCAGCCGGCCTGCCGCAAACGCAGCCACCGCGCTGATGATGCCAAGGCCCGCACCGCCGTAAGCCATCAGGTCCATCAGTGTCACCGAGTTCAGCTGCATGGTGAGCACCTTCATGGTGATCCTGCGGAAGCGCTCGGCCTGCGCATTCATCTGCTCGTGCTTCCAGCCGTCGGCCTGATAAATTTTCAGGGTGGTCAGGCCCTGAATGTTCTCAAGGAAGCTGTCGCCAAGGGTGGTGTACTCGCCCCAGTAGTTTGCCAGCAGCTTTTTGGCAAACTTCTGCACCGCCACAATGGACATGGGGATCAGCGGCACGCAGCACAGCAGGATGATGGCCGACCGTGCGTGCACACCCACCAGCAGCACAAACAGGGTAACGGGTGCCAGCAGGCTGTAAAACAGCTGCGGCAGGTATTTTGCAAAGTAGGTGTCGATCTGCTCCACACCTTCGCTGGCCAGCATCACCACCTCGCTGGTGGCCGCCGTCTCGGTGTAGTTGGGGCCAAGGCGGGCAAGCTTTGCGTAGATGCTGCTGCGCAGGGTGCGCTTGACATCCTTGGAAGCCTGATCGCTCATGGCCGATGCCAGCATGGTAAAGGCAAAGCGCATGGGCACCGTGGCAAGGCAGAGCACAAGGTTCTGCCACAGCTGTGCACTGGTCAGGCTGCCCGCAAAGGCTGCGCCCACCAGCTGGGCAATGGCCCGCACAAAGATCACGTTGCACAGCATCCCCAGCCATTGGAAAGCCACATTGGCTCCCACATACCGCAGCGCACCGCGGTCAAAGGACAGCAATTTTTTGTTGATCACTGGGCTTTCTCCGTTTCTGCTTTTTCTGCATCACTGCCAAACAGACGCTCATATTCGCCGGTAAAGATGCGCTCCGGCAGTGCACTGGTCATGGCAAGGGCAGCGGTAAAGCGCTCTTCTTCGCTCAGCGGCTCACTGACCGGCGGGAAATGGGTCAGGATCGTTTTCAGCTCCCGATCCACCTGTTTTGCCACCCAGATGCCCCGGTCTGTCATATAGATCTTGCCGTAGTGCTCCTTTACGATCATGCCGCGCTCCATGAGCA
>OOIF01001519.1_pt1 | contig 18958 bp, 18 predicted proteins | sample 1691961 | NCBI WGS metagenome assembly OOIF01 (sample SAMN06348146, study PRJEB24527) | human gut metagenome | biome: human gut; feature: ankylosing spondylitis patient; material: feces | host: Homo sapiens | place: China | collected 2015-10 | reverse complement strand
GATTTTATATCCATTTAAGTGAAGAATCGGAAGCACTGCACCATCTGTTACCGGATTTAAAAACTTATTGGAATGCCATGCTGTTGCAAGCGGGCCTGTTTCTGCTTCACCGTCACCGACAATACAGGTTGTAATCAGATCCGGATTATCAAATACAGAACCAAAAGCGTGTGCAATGGAGTAACCCAGCTCACCGCCTTCATTAATAGAACCCGGTGTTTCCGGTGCTACATGGCTTGAAATACCGCCCGGAAATGAGAACTGCTTACACAGCTTTTTCAATCCGTCCATATCTTCGCTGACATTCGGATAGACCTCACTGTATGTACCCTCTAAGTAAGAGTTGGATACAAAGAAGTTGCCGCCGTGTCCCGGACCTGAAATCAATACCATATCCAGGTCGTACTTTTTAATCGCACGGTTCATGTGGCAGTATACAAAATTCTGTCCCGGAACGGTTCCCCAGTGTCCGACAATCTTTTTCTTGATATGCTCCGGCTTTAACGGTTCGCGAAGCAGTGGATTATCCAGCAGATACAGCTGGGCTGCTGATAAATAGTTTGCCGCTCTCCAGTACGCATTCATTTTTTCAAGGTAAGCATCTGTCAAAGGCTGTTTTTCAACGCATGTCGTTTCTGTGTTCATGTAAATCTTCCTTTCTTCCTGTTGATTTCATTTCAACGTTTTGCAAAATGTTTTTACAAAAGCCATTTACATAATATCACACAACCGTCCAATGTCAATATCTTCTTTTATGAAACTTTTCCGATAAATTTTAGAATTGTGTCACCTGCTGCCTGCACCCGATACGGGATTCTGGGCGGACATCAGGGATAACAGTGTCGTCTTTCCCGCACCGTTTCTTCCTATCAGTCCGTATATCTTACCCGGTTCAAGCTCCAGATTCACATTTTTTAAAACTGTCTTTTCTTTATAGCTTTTTCCTGCATTTTTACAAATCAGATTCTCCATTTACTTTCCCTCCATAATCATCTGCACCAGTTCCTGTTTCGTGATGCCAAGGCTCTGCGCCTCAGCAAGCATGGACGCAATATAGTCCTGATAAAATGCATCTTTTCGTTTTTTTTGAATCACTTCCTTTGCTCCCTTCGCCACAAACATACCAATCCCTCTTTTCTTGTATACAATCCCTGCTTCAACCAGAATGTTGATTCCTTTTGCGGCAGTTGCCGGATTAATGGCATACAGCTTCGCCAGTTCATTCGTACTCGGCACCCGTTCTTCTTCGCAGAGTATATCCCGTAAAATGTCGTTTTCAATCATTTCACTAATCTGGATATATATTGACTTTTCCTGTGTTAAAATCTCATTCATTCTGCTCCTCATTCCTTATGCTATTTAACCGCACACCGGCGGATATAAAAATTTGCTCCTGCTTACATCAATCGCATGAATGTTATTTTATCTTGCGCAGTTACATGGTTAATTAGTTAAGCAACTAACATATGAACTAAAAATAGCACTTGAGGTCTTTACCGTCAAGTGCTATTTCTTTATTTTTTCCACAATGTTTTATACGATGCGCCTTCCACCAGCACTTTCCGCAGTCTGCCCGGCTTTTCAAGCACCTTTTTCATAAGCAGATAAGCTGCCCCGCCGTATGCCGAACCGAATACGACACTTGCCAGTACATCGGTCGGATAATGAACCGTCAGATACAGTCTTGAAAATGAAATGAGTGCCGCAAGCACCAGTGCGCCGATGCCTTCTTTTTTATTCCACAGGCGGATTGCCACCGCCGCCGCAAAGGAGGCAGAGGTGTGTCCTGACGGAAATGACCAATCGTAAATCCTGTCAAAGACCCGGTAGAGATTTTCAAAGGTCGGGTCTGCATGAAACGGACGCACCCGCTGGTACAGATTTTTCATGATGCCGTTACAGATGACCAGCGAAATGAGCAGTGCCGCAACCACGGTCGCACCGGTTTTCCGGTAACGCTTCGGCAGCACAAACAGCATTGCCGCCGCAATCACCAGCCAGATCAATCCGCCGTTTCCAAGACAGGTAATCTGATACATCAGAAAATCCAGCACCGGATTATGCAGTTCTTCAAACCAGTGCAAAATTTTTAATTCCATACGCACCTTTCCGCAGCTTTAATCTGCAAATACAATAACATTTTCATTCTTTTCCTTGCAGACAGGCTCCTGTGCCGCGTAACCTAAGTCTACAATGCCCCATACGATATGGTTGTCCGGCACACCGAACTTCTTTAATTCGGCACGTACCTGCGGCTCGTCACAGATTTCCTTTAACTGGTTAATCCAGCAGGAACCAATGCCAAGCTCCTGTGCCATCAGGAACATATTCTCCATTGCACAGGCACAGTCTGCAAGTCCGTTTGTATTGTCTTTTTCATTGGATGCCAGAATAATGACATCCGGGTCGTAAAAATTGTAACTTTCCGGGCGGTTTAACGTTTCCCTTACCACCTTTGCCAGTTCCTGTATGTTTTCTTTTTTACGGATTACCGTAAACTGCCATGACTGTCGGCTCATGCCGCTCGGTGCGTAAATTGCCGCCTTTAAAATAGTATCTAAGTCTTCTTTGCTGACCGGTCTGTCTGTATATGCCCGGCAGCTTCTTCTTGTTAAAATATTGTCTAATACCGCATTGTTACTCATTTGACACTACCTCGCTTTCCTGTGCGTTCTCCATGCCCTTTGCCTTCTTTTTGGCTCCGGCACGTTCACCCTGCGCAACCTGTTCCATATATTTCCTGGTTTCCGCAACTACTACACCGCTTAATGCCACAATGGCAATCAGATTCGGAATCGCCATTAAGCCGTTGAAAATATCTGCAATTTTCCAGACCGCAGATACCGTCATAAACGGTCCGATAAATACACATACAATATACAGCCATCTGTAGCCTTTTACAACCTTTTGTCTGCCGCCGACCAGATATTCCAGACATTTTTCACTGTAATAATCCCAACCGAGAATCGTTGTAAATGCAAAGAATACCAGACACATCATGAGGACAAATGCCGATACCTTAGCTGGAACCGGAAGTCCCTGCTGAAATGCCGCCGTTGTAACCGCAACCCCCTGTAAGCCGACGTTCCATGTACCTGTAATTGTAATGGCAAGACCTGTCATCGTACAGATAATAATGGTATCAATAACCGTTCCCGTCATGGAAATTAAGCCCTGCTGTGCCGGTGAATCACTATTGGCTGCTGCCGCTGCAATCGGCGCACTACCAAGTCCGGCTTCATTTGAAAAGATACCGCGGGCAACACCCATCTGCATTGCCATAAGCATACCGCCGATTGTTCCGCCCGTTACCGCACGCAGACCGAAGGCACTCTGCACAATTTCAACCAGTGCGCCCGGAATTGCCGTAAAATTAAAAATAAGAATCAAAACAACCGCAACCACATAACAGCCTGCCATAAACGGCACAATTACCTGTGCTACGGAAGAAATACGCTGGATTCCACCGATAATAACAAGTGCCACGCAGACAGTCAGTAAAATACCCGTAATAACAACAGTCCATGAATACGTTCTTCCAAATAAATCAACGGTCCATTCGTTATTGGCATCAAAAAATCCGTTGACTGCACTGGTAATGCCATTAATCTGTGTAAAGGTTCCGATACCTAAAAGACCGACACCTACACCGAAAAATGCAAAAATCTTTGCCAGCCACTTCCACTTGTGTCCCATGCCGTTTTCAATATAATAGAACGGTCCGCCTAAGATATGACCGTCTTCATTGACAACGCGGTATTTCACCGCAAGAAGACATTCTGAATATTTGGTAACTGTTCCGACAATCGCCGCAATCCACATCCAGAACAGCGCGCCCGGACCGCCTGCTACCATAGCCGTTGCAACACCGACGATATTTCCCGTACCGATGGTTGCCGAAAGTGCCGTACACAATGCCGCAAAGCTGGATACTTCTCCGTCTTCGCCGCTTCTCTCATTTGAAAACAGTTCTTTGACCGCCAACGGAAATTTCGTTACCTGAAGTCCTTTTAAACGGAATGTCATAAAAAGTCCGACTGCAAGAATCGCTATAATAAGCGGCAGTCCCCAGATAAAATCATCAATCGTTGTCAATGCGGTATTAATGGTATCTAACATGAATTTTCCCTTATCCTTTCCTGATTAAAACTTTCTTTCGCAATATCATCAAATATGTATTTTGTTCTTATGAAACATATACACCGAAACAAACAGACACACAAACTCTGCCACCGGAATTGCCATCCACACGCCGTTTATTCCAAACAGATATGCCAGTCCGACAATCGCTATCACCTCAACAATCAGTGTACGAAGAATCGACACCACCGCAGAATCCCGTCCGTTGCCGAGTGCCGTAAGATATCCCGATGCAAAAATGTTAATGCCATTTACTAAAAAACAAACCGCAAACAGCCTGAAACCGGACAGCGACATTTCATATAACGCTGTATTATTTCCGACAAAAATGCGCATTGTCCATCCAGCTGCTAATTGGGATATTGCAAATATCACAACGCCTGCTGCCAGAAGAATCCTGATACACATTGCAAACAGCTTTTTTAAATCCGCATAATTGCCCGCGCCGTAATTATAGCTGAAAATCGGTGCAACACCATTTGTAAAGCCCATATACGCGGACGAAAACAGAAAGTGTGCATATAGAAGCACCGTAATCGCCGCAACACCATTTGCACCCGCAAGGCGCATCAGAATGATATTAAAAATAAATGTCGTCACCGCACTTGCGATATTCGTCACCATTTCCGATACCCCGTTGCTCATCGCCTTTAACAAAAAGGACGTATCCCACCGGAACTTCTCAAAATACAGTTTGAGATTCTTCCGGCTGTATACAATCACCGGTACAGCCGCACCGATACCATAACTGATAACCGTTGCAAATGCCGCACCCATCAGTCCGAAGCCCGCACATTTTACAAACAGATAATCCAGACAGATATTGCTGAATCCGCAGGTCAGCGACAAAATCAGTCCGTACTTCGGCTTATCATTCGTCGTCCAGAACGGCATGAATAACATCTGTAACATGGAAAACGGCGCGCCAAGTGCCATGATTGTGCCATACTGCACACAGTACGTAACCAGCGGTTCTCCCTTTGCGCCAAGCGCCAGTGAAATCGGACGCATTGTCAGTGCAAAAAGAATTCCCAGCACCACACCCGAAACCACTGTAAAAAATGCAAGCTGTGTAAACCGCTGTCTGGCAAGACTGCCCTTTCCTTCACCGAGCAGCCTTGCCACAATGGCATTGCCGCCCATGGAAAGCATGACACCGATTCCGTTTAACAGATACACCACCGGATACACGATATTGGTCGCCGAAAGCTGTTCACTTCCTGCAAACTGGCTGATAAAAATACCGTCCGTCATGACATAAATTGAAGTGACAATCATCATGGCAACTGCCGGAAAAACAAACTGTAACAGCCGTGCCGTATTAAATTTCGTTGCAATTGTTAATCTACCCATTTTACCTCCACCACATTTTCATGCGGCTTTTACTCTAAACAATCCCGACTGCCTGTTTTGCAAGCCGGTCTGCCTCTTCGTTTCCGGCAACCCCGGAATGTCCTTTTACTTTGATAAAATGCAGCGTAATCTGATTTTTTACAGACTGCACATAATCGTAGTAGGCAATTGTTCCCTTTTTATTGCGCTTCCACAGTCCCTTTGCCCACATTTCGATTCCCATATAATCGTAATAAATGGACAATTCTTCCAGTCCGAGTTCAACGGCTTTTTCAATCGCCGCCATACTGCCAAGCACCTCGCCTGCCACATTCCTCATGGAAGCCATGTCCGCATCTTTGCCGGACCCCTGCAGTACTTCTTTAACGCCGTCATGGACAAGAAATCCGCCATAACCGTATACATGTGTCTTCTGGTTAAATGAACCATCGACAAACGCATAAACTTCCGGTTCTTTTCCAGCCTGCGCTGTTTCTGCATCTTCTTTAATATACGCCTCTGCCTCCTGCAGGGTTGTAAAACTTTTATATTGTGCACCGGAAAATCCCGTCACCATTGCTTTGCACGTATTCCAGTCCTTATAAATGCCGGGTTTAATTCCCTTTCTTACTGCATAATATTTTACTGCCATTTTTCCACCTTAATAAACTCTGATTACACCTGAAATTTCTTTTACAACAGACATTCCGCTAAAAATGGTCATTGCATCATTGAAGTTATTTTCCTGTACTTCATCGGTAATAATCACCAGTTCCGCGATACCGCCCTTACGGCTCTTTTGTACAACCTGCGCAATGCTGACACCGTTGTTGCCGAGGACACTTGCGATATTGGCAAGAACGCCCGGCTTGTCCTGTGCATGAATCCGCAGGAAGAATTTGCTCTTTGTTTCACCAATCTGCTTGACCGGAAGCTGCTTGTAACAGCTGCAGCCCACTCTGCCGCAGCAATTATAGACAAGATTTCTCATCACATCCACAACATCACCCATCACTGCACTGGCTGTCGGCATCTGTCCTGCGCCCCTGCCCATAAACATTGCATCATCCATCGCATCGGCATGTACAAACACCGCGTTAAATGCGTCTTTTACGCCTGCAAGCGGATGATTTTCATCAATCAGCATCGGATGTACCTTGACTTCAATGCCCTCCGGTGTGTTTCTTGCCAGTCCGAGCAGCTTAATCACATAGCCGAATTCTTTGGCATAACGGATATCATCAGCTGAAATCTTTATAATACCTTCTGTATATACCTGTGGAAATGTCACACGCGAATTAAACGCAATCGATGCCATAATCGCCATCTTTCGTCCCGCATCATATCCCTCCACATCGGCTGTCGGGTCTGCTTCCGCATAACCAAGCTCTGTTGCCTGTGCCAGTGCTTCTGCATAATCCATGCCTTTTTCGGACATTTTTGTTAAAATGTAGTTGGTCGTTCCGTTTACAATACCCATGACTTCGCTGATACGGTTGCCCGCCATACTCTGCTTTAACGGACGGATAATCGGAATCGCACCGGCAACTGCCGCTTCAAATTCAAGGTCCGCACCGGCTTTTTCTGCTGCAGCCATCACTTCCTGTCCGTGTTCTGCCAACAGATCCTTATTTGCCGTTACAATCTGCTTTCCGGCTTCCAGTGCTTCAATAATATAGGTCTTTGCCGGTTCAATACCACCCATGACTTCAATCACAATGTCAATTTCCGGGTCTTCTATAATTTCTTTCCAGTTATCGGTTAAAACTGCATCCTCAATGCCCTCTCTTTTCTTTGACGCATTTCTTACAAGCACTTTTTTTACGACTAAATCCGCACCTGTCTTTTGTACAAATTCACTTTTCATTTCCTGGCACAACTTATAGACGCCGGTACCGACTGTACCCGCGCCTAAAATTGCCGCATATATTGTTTTTTTATGATTTTCGCTCTGCATTTCTTCCTCCCATCTACCGAAAAAACGGTAATTGATATCTATTATAGCAAATAAAATGCTAAATGACAATTACTTTAACGTGCTAAACAGAAAAAGCAAGGCGTGTTCACCCTGCTTTCCCTGTATAATATGTGTCGTTACTAAAAACCATTCTGCCAAAAGTATGGCCACTGGATTCCAGCTGCTGTTCCCGATTTTGACCAGATACAATCCCAGCTACTCATTTCCCATGTGTTGTTTTCATTTTTGGTAAAATATAATATAAGCCCCTGCTCTTTTTCCGGTGTTACATAATATACCTTACATGATTCCTGTTCACTATTCTCATCAAAAAAACCTGTATCTATATAACGATTATAAAATTCCTTTCCATGCAATACCGTCAGCAATTCATTATGAATAAACGGTACTGCCCAAATAAGAATTATTATTAGTACAATTATACCCAGAATTTTTTGTGTTTGTTTCGATGTTTTTTTCGTTTAGATTCCCCTCCTCATTTTATTTATATACTATATGATTAAGATTTTGTTTATCCAAATCACTCTTTCAACACTCTTAATCATAACACCAATATATTTTAAATCATTTCCTAGCATTTTGCCAGTATTTCGTATAAATATATGTACTTTAATTCAAATTTCATATTATTATAAAATCACCTATCGAATAATAATCGCAGAATTCTTTTGCAATCTTTGAAATAAAATGCAGAATTACAATCACTTTAACGTGCTAAAGAATAAAGTGCAAAAAGACAGGGAGCAATTCGTTCTCCCTGTCTTTCCTGTGTGTACCCTAGACCTCTACATGTCCGTTTACAACATTCCATGTTCCATATTCATTATCTGCTGTTCCGTTATACGTTAAATCCAGTGCGCCATTGGTCATATACCACCAGCCATACTCATTCACTGCAAGTCCGGTGTAATTCCTGTCTAACGCGCCATTGGTCATATACCACCAGCCGTAATCATTCACCGCCATTCCCGTATAGTTCCAGTCTAATGCACCGTTGGTCATATACCACCAGCCGTAATCGTTGGCTGCCATTCCCGTATAGTTCCAGTCTAATGCGCCGTTGGTCATGTACCACCAGCCGTAATCATTCACCGCCATTCCCGTATAATTAAAATCGATTGCTCCGTTGCTTACATACCACCAGCCATAGTCATTAGCTGCCATTCCGGTATAACTAAAATCGATTGTCCCGTTACTTACATACCACCAGCCGTACTCATTGGCTGCAAGTCCCGTATAATCAAAATCAATTGTCCCGTTACTTACATACCACCAGCCATACTCATTGGCTGCAAGTCCTGTATATCCATAATCCGGATTATCATTGCGGTAATACACCCAGTTATCACCATCATATATCAATCCATTGAGGCTTCCCAACGCATTTCCATTACTATCCACACCGTAAAAAGTTACATTTCCATCGCTATCGGATGTATACCACACTACGGTATCATTGATATATACCGGTTCACAATCTGAAAGCATTCCATTCATGGTATATACCGGGCTGATCTGACTGCCGTCCGCATCAATATATGTATAATCTATTGCTCCGACTGACCGTTTTTGATAGGACCACATCACAAGATATTTATTATCATTTATCTTTACCAAATACGGAGTTGTTGCTGATAAATCACCTTCCAGATTCGTCAGCCAATTCACAAATGTATGTCCGTCTCTTTTTGACTTTCCGACAATGCATACGTTACGATAATCATGCCTGCTGCGGTCATCACTTGTATCTTCCTGATTAATGGAATTGGCTGCAACAAGATATGCACTGTCTGTGACCTCAAATCCACCTACGGATGCACCTGTAGCATTATCTCCGATTTCTCCCGTAAATTCAAAAAGGTCTGTCGATTTACAAGGATTTTTCCAATAATTCATATTGGAAATAAACTGACCATTTGTAAAATCTGTCTGGTATTCTGTCAGTACAATGCTTCTCGGATAGGCATCTCCATGATCCACTGCAACAAGATGGTTTCCTTCCGTTTTAATAAACTGGTTAAATGAGTGGCTCACATACCCGTATTTCGAATTCATAACATCCGTATAAGAATCTGTAATCACCAGCTTGTTTTCATCAAACTGAATGGTTACATTGGCCTGATGACGAAGTCCGTCTGACGACAAATACATCTGATGACTGGTTCTTACAAAAAGATAGCCGTCCGCTTCTGTCATCCTTACACATCCTGCACGAAACGGAAGAAATGTGTTACAATCATACAATCCGGCTGAACCGATTCTGTTCCAGTTCTTGTCATACTTTGTAATTCTGTAACATTCCACCGTATCTGATTCTTCCTCATTTTTCTGTCCTGTTACAATATAGTAAGCATCACTGCCGCTGTAGAAACCGCCATATATAGGAAGTTCCGGGGCAAGCTGTCTGACACCTGTAACGTTATACTGTGAATCGTAATATTCAACATATATATTGCTTGAATCATAATCAAACTGGACACGCATCATATTCCCATTTCCGATATCTACAAGATAAGAACCAATCGGACTTGCACTTCTGGAATAATTATGCAAACGTGTTGCTATCTCAATATCTGATTTTGTGTTCACCGCAGCCTTTGCCGTAACGGATGTACCGCCTGTAAAAATGAGTGCAGCTGCCACCGCTGCCATGGCAAATACGCCTGTTGCAAATTTTTTCAACTTCATACACTATCCTCTTTTCCGGGCTGCTTTTACAAGCCCTGCTGACCCTATTATAGAATAGTCCGGAACAAAAAACAATATTGAAGTTCTGCTTTAAATGCATAAAAGATAAAATGCACTTATCCTCTGTACCGGTTCACTACCGCCATAAATTCCTGCTTCCTTGGCAGTGCCAGTCCTGCCGGAACATACGAAAGCCCACAGACCGATTCAATTCCGTCACGATGAATTTTTTCATAAAGTTCATCTGTTATCTGTAAAAGTGTCTTTTTACCGTCAAACAGGTGTTTCTGTGCATAAGCAAGCATATACCCCAGTGCATTTAACTGTTCTGAATCTACTAGCTGCTCAATATAACGGACATCAATATTTTCCTTATTAATACAGATGGTATCCAGTCCTGTTGTTTTGATTTTTACCCTGTCGTCTGCTCTTTTTGAAGCCTTCGGACAGCGCTTATGACTGCTCTTTTTATATGTCGGATTTTCGGACTGTGCCAGCGGAAATTCCTTTGCCTGTGTTTTTGCATATTCCGTAATATCCACCGGTTCGTAGCGGTTCATCTGAATAATCAGGTCCGCTTTATGAAAATACGAGCCGCAGCTTCCCGCTACAAGTATGGTGGAAATGCCTTCTTTTTCATAAAGTTCCCGCACCCTGTCTATAAACGGAATAATCGGCTCCTGACTGCCATGTACAACCCGCTGCATCAGCACATCACGAATCATAAAATTTGTTGCACTGGTATCCTCATCAATCAGCAGCAGCTTTGTCTGTGCTTCCACAGCTTCGGTTACACCTGCTGCCTGTGACGTACTGCCGCTGGCATCCTGCGTAACAAAATGTACCGTGTCTTTTCCGTTTGGCAGATTGCGGATAAACATAGAAATATCCACATCGTGAATGCTTCTGCCATCTTCTGCCCGTACCTTTACCGCGGTATCATCCGTCACCGTATATTCCCTGCCGTCCCCTGCAATATGATTGTACACACCGGCTTCCAGTGCCTTTAACAGCGTTGACTTACCGTGATACCCGCCGCCGACAATCAATGTCACGCCTTTTGGAATGCCCATGCCGGTTATCACGCCCGCATGCGGCAGGTGCATTTCAACACGCAGGGATTTAGGCGACTGAAAAGGAAATGCCTGCCGCATGGGACGGTCAGATACCCCGGACTGTCTTGGAAGCACTGCACCGTCTGCTACAAATGCCGCCAGATTTTTTTCTTTTAACTGTCTGCGCAGACATGCCGTATCTTCTGCAAGGTGGACTGCTTTTTGTAATTCTTTTGCCGGAACTGCCGAAAAATACAGCGTCTTTTTTACACACTCCGGCAGATATCCGAATAAAATCTTTTCCAGTGCTTTTGCATCAATTGTCCTTCCATGCGCCGGAAAACCAATTTCCAGCCGCACTGTCACACTGCCTGTATGATTATCCATCTGACACGCTGAGCGGGATAAAATTTCCTGTCCGCAGCGGCTTACAGATAATAAACCGCTTTTCCCCGAACCTTTTGCCTGAAAAGAATAGTTTTGAACTTCCCCTGCAAACAGGCGCAGCACAAAATCCTGCACTGCTGTACGCTTATCCTCTGTATCATAATATTCTTTTGGGAAACCGGCTTTCTGTCCCGACACTTCTATATGTACCTTTGACGGTGCTGCAAACGGATCTCCCTGCACATGGTCAATAGAGAGCATATATGCACCAAAGTCATACATTCCCTGCAATTCTTTATATGCCGGATACCCCCTGTGGTCTATTCTTGCCAGCATATTTTTTAAAACTTCCTGCGATTTCAAAATTTACTCCATTCTGACCTTTCTAAGCGTCTTATCTACTTATTAAATTCTTTTGCAATTTTTGAAATGTATAAAATAGAAGCTAAATCCCATGCTCCTTCAAATACAAAGACCACACCGATAAACAGCATAACCGCCGCTACCGTTGCAAACGGATTAAACAGGACAACAATTCCCAAAATAATCATAACTGCCGCACAGACTGCCTCAATCCACCAGCCACCGGCATCCAGCTTTCTAAAATCCAATGCATACTGCAATTTTAAAATACCGTCCACAATAATGATAATTGCAAAAACAGTGGTTAAGAATACTTCAATAATGCCCGGACGAATCAGAATATACAATCCAAAGCCTGCCAGTGCAACGCCCTGAACCAGTCCGAATGAACCAAGAATCTCATTATTTCTAAAATACGCAACCAGACGAACCACACCCCAGATACAAAGAACCGCACCCACACCGCGGCAGATGATATTACCCGAAGTATTCGGGAACAGAATCATAAAAATTCCCGCCAGCATCAGCACAATGGACAATCCTATCATTTCATTTCTAATTCCTTTAATTTTCTTTACCAAGCCTTCCATAAGTCATGCTCCTTCCTTAGGTTTCGCTGTCCTGGACTTTTGTCCCTGACATCTTTTTATCATTATAGCATAAATGTCATCCTTTGTTTGTTAAATTTTTCATAAACTTCAGGACAAAACCTCTGATAAGGAAGAAGCATCACCGCCTGCTGCAATTTTACCGGAAACGGTGCTTATGGAAATCCCTCTGCTTACAGGGATTTATAGGTGCATGAAAACTTCTGCTTTGCTTCATCGACCTTTTTATCCTCTGCCTCCGGTGTCGGATAAAGTCCTCTTGTATGCATGGCATTAAAAACTTCTTCCTGAATCTTGTGTTCCTCAGACAGACAGTTTAAAATTGCCTCGCGCACAGTATCATGCACACATTCATTTGCATACGTGTTGTAATTATTGGTTGCCGTCTTTTCGGCTGTTAATGCATCCTGTAACACTTCCTTATCCGTATAAAGCTGTTCCATAACAAACCTCCGTTTTTCTTTTATTTTGTTTTAGCCAAGCTGCTTGTAAAGGGAATCAAAATGTTTCTGGTGTCTTTCTGAAATCTGTTCAAATTTATCCTTAATTTCCTCGTCTTCTGCATGGTTTGCAAGCATCTTAAACTTTTTGATGAGTAATTCTTCTTCACCTAAAAGGTCATTTAATGCCAGTAATTCTTTTTCTGAAATTGAATTCATACCGGTTCTCCTTTTTTGATTGATTTGCAGCGCAAAATACATCTGCACCATAAGAGTATAACCATTCTTTGCTTTTTCACTCCCGAACATATTTTCACTTTTCAGAATTTACCACTTTACGAACATTTGTTTGTGTGTTATAATAAATCAAACAAATGTTCTAATTAAAAAGGGGAATGTTATGATTATTCAACAAGATATGGATTTGATGAAAAAGCTGACGATTCTTTCTGATGCTGCGAAGTACGATGCCGCCTGTACCTCCAGCGGTGTCGATAAAAAAAATAACGGTGCGGGACTGGGCAATGCGAAAGCTTGCGGCATCTGCCACAGTTTCTCAGTCGATGGCAGATGTATTTCCCTATTAAAGATTCTTTTTACCAACGAATGTATTTACAACTGCCGCTACTGTGTGAACCGCTCCTCCAATGACGTCCTGCGTGCCACATTTACACCGGAAGAAGTCTGCCGCCTTACAATTGAATTTTACCGCCGCAATTATATTGAAGGACTGTTTTTAAGTTCCGGCATTATCGTAAGCCCCGATGAAACGATGAAACGGCTTACCGAAACCGTGATGCTGCTGCGCACGAAATATCACTTTGGCGGCTATATCCACCTTAAAGGGATTCCCGGTGCTTCTCAAAGCCTGATTGAAACCGCCGGGTGGTATGCCGACCGCATGAGTGTGAATCTGGAACTTCCGACTGCTGATGGTTTAAAGACCCTTGCGCCGCATAAGAGCCGTAAAAATATTCTGACCCCGATGCGGCAGTTACAGCGTGGTATTCATGCCAGCCAGCTCGCACTGGGAATACAGGAGCCTTCCCATGGTTTACTTTCAGAAAATGCCCCTGTTAAGACCAACTTATCCCACGGCACAGGTGTCCTGTCTGCTTCGGGATACCAGCCACCGCATCGTTCTTTACAAAGACAGCAGCCCCGCTTTGTGCCTGCCGGGCAAAGCACGCAGATAATTATCGGTGCCACAAAAGAAACGGACTATCATATTGTGACCGTTGCAGAAGCCCTCTATCACAACTATGATTTAAAACGTGTGTTTTATTCGGCTTTTGTCAATGTCAATCACGATGAAGCCCTGCCGGCGCAGCCTGACGGAAAAGGTGTGCCGCTCTTACGCGAACACCGCCTGTACCAGGCAGACTGGCTGATGCGATTTTATGGTTTTCATTCCGGTGAACTGCTATCTGAGGAAAAGCCGAATTTTAATGTTTTATTAGACCCCAAATGTGACTGGGCAATCCGGCACTTAGAGCAGTTCCCGGTTGAAATCAACCGTGCAGACTACTACACACTGCTAAGAGTTCCGGGTATCGGTGTCCGCTCTGCCCAGCGCATTGTAAAAGCCCGCCGCAGTGCCAGACTGGATTTTAAGGATATTAAAAAGATGGGTGTTGTATTAAAGCGGGCGCTTTATTTTATCACCTGCTCCGGCAGAACACTCTACCCAATCCGAATGAATGAAGATTTTATTACCAATAGAATTATCGGTGTTGAAGCCTTAAACCGGTATCAGATTGAACACCATGACAGCTACCGGCAATTGTCGCTCTTTGATGATTTTCACATGGATACACCATCATCTGACAAATAGAATGTTATCAATAAACAATGAAAGGAAGACCGTCTGATGTATACATCCAGACCCAAAGCACCACTATGCCCCGTTACCGTTTATCTTTGCGAAGATACCATTGACGGTATTTTTACAGCCATTTACCGTGCATGGGCAGACGGCACCAGTCATACTGATGTCCGTGTGCGCACCAACGATACAATGTCCTTATTTGAAACCTATATCTTTAGTGAAAGCGATGGAACCCTTGCCCGGAAAGTCCAGCATTCTATCATCCAAAAGTTATCTATTGATATTTATGAAACCTGTTATCAGGCGATGCTTTCCGATGATGCTAAAAAAGCTTCCACGCTGTATCACTTTTTACAAAAAGCCTTCCGCTGCGGCAGTGACATTTTAAACCGTCTTAACGACCCCGACGTTTTCCGGATTTTTGAACTGTCACGCACCGTCGGGCATGAAGCACACAAGTATCTTGGTTTTGTGCGTTTTGAAGAACGCAATGAAAATCTGCTGACAGCACGTATTCAGCCCAAATCAAATGTCCTGCCGGTGCTTGCCGCACATTTTGCCGACCGGCTGCAGCCTGAAAACTGGATTATTTTAGATACCATCCGCCGTTTTGCTGCAATCCACCCGGCTGGAAAACCTTATTTCTTACAATGGGGTGTGACAGAAGAAATGCTTTTATCCGTTCCGGTTTCAGACCATGAAAAAGACTGGGAGCAGCTCTGGTCCTGCTTTTTTAACACCATTGCGATTCAAGAACGTAGAAACACCGACCTGCAGCGCAGTCTTATGCCGTTACACTACCGCACTTATATGCCGGAAATCACAAAATAAGACAAATGGTAATATTTAATTCTGATTTTAGTGCAGGCGCAGACTGCGCTTTCCCGGCAGCTGCTTTTTATCAGACAGCAGCCATATCAGCCCATGTGCCAGTCTGCGCTCCACCTTGCACATATGTCCACCGGGTTCATGGACAAAAGTAGTCTGCGCCACTTTCTGAAATGCTTCATATGTCCATCTGGTATCTTCTTCGATATGGCACATTGATGGATCTGTTGTATTCTTTTCCTTGCCGCCAAGACTGAAATACACACTATCTTTTATCCGCATTTCCTTTTCCTGCAATTTCTTTTCAATCTGTTCCCGGCAGTAGTCCTGAAATCCCGGATACCACAGGGAACCGGAACAGCTGATACAGCCTGCAAATCCCAGTTCAAGATAGTAATACAGCGCTGCCAGTCCGCCCAACGAATACCCCATTGTATACACCGTCTTCGATAACGGAAGGGTCCGTTCTAAATACGGAAGCATACAATGCTGTAAAAAATCAAGGTACTGTGGGGCATTTCCTGCAAATTCCCGTCCACTGTCCGTTTTCACATACCACGGTGAATAATCCGCGTCCCAGTCTGCCGGTCCAAATGCCGCTGCCACAAACGGTTTTACGACACCCGCTTCAATCTGCGGCATTATAAATTCCTTTAAACGATGATGCAGTTCATCTGTATATTCTCCCATAAATACAAAAACAAGCGGGAATTTCCCCCCGCCTGTTTCCGCCATGGAAGCCTGCTTGTCTGTGCAAAAGACTTCTGTCCTGCACATTTTTCCTTCCAATGAAAATTGCATTGTAAACCTCATTTCAATATTTATAATCTGTCTGTAATTACTTTTTCCATATTCCCGGTGCCAGCAAAATCAGCATTGGAAAAATCTCAAGCCGTCCTGCCAGCATATCAAAAATCAGCACGATTTTTGAAAACATGGAAAATCCTGCAAAATTCCCGGTCGGTCCAACGACATTTAAGCCCGGTCCGATATTGTTAAAGGTCGCCGCAACCGCTGTAAAATTCGTCGTCAGATCAAACTTATCAAAACTGATTAACAACACGGAAAGCATATAAATAAAAATATATGCAATCAGATAAATATTAGCTGAACGTATTGTATCATGATCCACTGCTTTGCCATCACATTGAATTACTTTCACGCTGCGCGGATGAATCAGCGTAGATAATTCTTTTCTCAATGTTTTAAAATAAATAATATATCTCGATACTTTCATACCGCCGCCCGTACTTCCCGCACAGGCACCGATAAACATCAATACAACTAGTATCGACCTTGAAAAATTCGGCCATAAATTGAAATCCACTGTTGCAAAACCGGTTGTTGTCATCACGGACGCAACCTGAAAAGCTGAATGATGCAGGTAATAAAACGGGCTTCCCCCCTGTACAATCGTAAGGTTGGCTGCAATCATCAGCGTTGCGGCTGCAAAAATAATCAGATACCAGCGTACTTCTTCCATTGCAAAAGCTTCTCTTACTTCTTTCACCAGCAGAAAGAAATAAAAATTAAAGTTAATGCCAAAAAGCACCATAAAAACCGTAACGACATTTTGCAGATACGGACTAAAGCTGCCCATACTGTCATTGTAAACTCCAAATCCACCGGTACCAGCCGTACCGAACGCCGTACAGATGGAATCAAATAAAGACATTCCGCCTGCCAGCAGTAACAGCATTTCAATCACTGTCATTGTCAGATAAATCCCATAAAGTGTCATTGCACTCTTTTGCAGCTTTGGCAGCAATTTGCCAAACTTCGGTCCCGGACTTTCCGCACTCATCAAATAGACTTCTGAGCTGCCTCCAAGAGGCAGAATTGCCAGAATAAATACCAGTACACCCATACCGCCAATCCAGTGTGAAAAACTCCGCCAAAACAGCATACACTTTGGCAGGCTCTCTACCTCCGGCAGAATACTCGCACCGGTTGTTGTAAAACCGGATACAATTTCAAACATTGGGAATCACACCGCTTAATACAAACGGCAGCGCACCAATGATACTTAATACAATCCAGCTTAATGATACAGACACAAATCCTTCTTTTGCAAAAAAGGAACGGTTTCCGCTTTTCTTATGGGTCATAAGCGTTCCCACAACCAGACAGACTGCCCCGCATATCGCAAAATATATACCGCTGGACTCTCCGTAAACTAATGCTATTATTACCGGAATCAACAGAAATGCCCCCTCAAAACGGATGACATGTCCTAAAATTGTTCTAATAATTGAATAATTCATCTTTCTTCACCATTCTGCTGCAAATGCAGCAAATTTCAGATTCAAACTAATCTTCATTTCAAATCACGTTGCTGTTATTTTAAAATGTCTGACAGACGCTTTAAACCAAGATGGGTCGTTACCACAATCACGGAATCTCCCTCCAGCAGGCAGTCCTGTCCACTCGGGGTAATAATATTTCCACCACGGTTAATACAGCAAAGCAGCAGGTTCTTTTTTAACTTTAAGTCCTGAAGCTGCACGCCGGTCAGTCCCGGTGTGTCACAAACAACAAACTCCAGTGCTTCCACACGGTTATCCATCAGTCTGTACAGTGTTTCTATGCTATTATTACTCTTTGAATTTTCCATTGCGCGCACATACTGTAAAATAAATTCTGTCGTAATAAACTTTGGTGAAACGACACTGCCAACATTTAATTCTTCACTGACTTCTTCAACACGGATTCTATTGATTTTAACAATATTTTTAGCATTGGCAACCTTTTTTGCATGCAAAGATAAAAAGAGATTTTCCTCATCAAATCCGGTCAGTGCAACAAAGGCATCTGTTGCCGCAAGATCTTCTTCCTCTAAGAGCTTATTGTCCGTTGCATCTCCATGAATAATCATCGTCTTTGGCAACAGACCGCTTAAAAGTTCACAGCGCTTACGGTTCATTTCAATGATTTTCACCTTTTTATTTGCCTTATTCAAAATCTTTGCAAGATAATAAGACATTGTACCACCGCCGGCAATCATTACATTTTTAATATTTCTTGTGTGGATTCCAACCTCTTTGCACATCTTATCAACCTCAGCAAGGGGCATAATTACGGAAATATTATCGCCCTTCTTTAAGACAACATCTCCGCTTGGAATGATAATTTCATGATTTCTTTCAATCACACAGATTAAAAAACTTCCTTTAAATGCGCCGCCCACATCAGCAACCTTCATATCTGCAAGCACAGAGCCTTCCGGAATCAGAAAACGAATCATATTCACCCGGTTGTTTGCAAAAGAATCCACTTCCATCGCAGACGGAATCTGAATCAGTCTTGCAATT